>OGYF01000162.1_pt1 | contig 75290 bp, 38 predicted proteins | sample 1576451 | NCBI WGS metagenome assembly OGYF01 (sample SAMEA3541505, study PRJEB24748) | human gut metagenome | biome: human gut; feature: human-associated habitat; material: faeces | place: China | collected 2012
GTGGCAGTTCGTGGAACTGCTGGCCCAGATCAAATATACCACGGCGGAGGGCGAGGACCGGAAAGAGACCCGGCACTACAAGATCGAACGGGCGGATGCCGAGGACGACATCGCCATCATCCGGCGGGAGGCGGTCCCCTTCTGGCGCTGCGTGGAGCAGCGGCAGAAACCAAACCTCAAGCTCCCGCCTATCTGAACAGGAGGACAACATGAGCATGGAATTTGTGATGGGCAACAGCCTGGAGGCTTTGCCCAAGACGATAGACTTCAACTTTGAGGAGCTGAAAGGCCAGCTTGCGGAGAGCCTGGCGCTGTACACCGGCCTGGTGGTAACAGAGGACGGCATCAAGGGTGCCAAGGAGGACCGCGCCAAGCTGAACAAGCTGCGGGAGGCCCTGGAGAACAAGCGCAAGGAGGTCAAGCGCGAGTGCATGGCCCCGTACACAGACTTCGAGGCCAAGGTGAAGGAGCTGGTGGGCCTTATTGACCAGCCCATCGCCGCCATCGACGCGCAGCTCAAGGAGTACGAGGAGAAGATTCTCGGCGCGGAGGACAAGATACTGGTACTGGAAACACAACTCTATGCAGAGCTGGTACAATCTTTGAGCGAGTTCATTCCTGCCATTCAAATCAATGCGAACCAGATAGCACGGTTGGACTGCCTGCTCTCCTTTGCCACAGCGGCGCGCGAGAACAACTATATACGCCCCGTCATTGCCGACGACAATGTGCTGGAAATCCATCAGGGACGGCATCCGGTCATTGAGAAGCAGCTCCCCATCGGCGAGAAGTATATTGCCAACGATGTGATGCTGGACAGCCAGACGCAGCAGATTATCATCATTACGGGTCCCAACATGGCGGGTAAGTCTGCTTTGCTGAGGCAGACGGCGCTGATTACGCTGCTGGCTCAAATCGGCAGTTTCGTGCCTGCGGAGAGTGCCCATATCGGTTTGGTGGATAAGATATTCACCCGTGTGGGTGCCAGCGATAATATTTCCGTGGGCGAGTCTACCTTTATGGTGGAGATGAACGAGGCGGCGGATATCTTGAACAACCTTTCTCCCCGCAGCCTGGTGCTGTTCGACGAGCTGGGACGCGGTACTTCTACGTACGACGGTATTTCCATCGCCTGGGCGATTGTGGAGCATATCCATGAGCATCCAAAGGCGAAGGCACGCACCTTGTTTGCCACGCACTACCATGAGTTGAACGAGATGGAGAAAAGCTTCAAGCGTATTAAGAACTACAACGTTTCGGTGAAGGAGATAGATAACAAAGTCATCTTCCTGCGCAAATTGGAGCGCGGTGGCAGCGAACACTCCTTCGGTATTCATGTAGCCAAAATGGCGGGTATGCCCAAAAGCATCGTGAAGCGTGCCAATGACATTCTGAAACAACTGGAAACAGACAACCGCCAGCAGGGGATTTCCAGCAAACCGATGGTGGAAGTGGGAGAGACACGCGGTGGTATGCAGCTCAGCTTCTTTCAGCTCGACGACCCGGTGCTGTGCCAGATACGCGATGAGATACTGAATCTGGATGTGAATAACTTGACGCCGCTGGAGGCGCTGAACAAGCTGAATGATATTAAGCGGATAGTGAAGGGAAAGTGATTTTTACTTATAGGAGAAAACGTGGAATTTCAGGACTTGTACAAGTTTTTGCACAAGCCCTGAAACTCCATGGTTAATAGTTTTTCCTCTAAAATTATTCTTCCAAGATTATCTCTAATTCTGCTATGGCAGCTTTCTTTCCTTTGTCATGGGCCGATAATCCCAATAGTTTCACATAACGTGCCCGGCAAGGAGTAAATTCTATAGTTTGCGTTGCTGTACCTATATGGAAGGTGCCATAGATAATGGGCTGCCCCCAATTTTTTCCATCTTTGCTTGCATATACTTCATAGGAAGCTATCCGTCCTTCTTCGCTATCTTGTCGCGGAGTGTAGCGGATACCCTTTATAGTGGCCTCTTTGGATAGGGAAAGATGTATCTCATGAGGGTAGGGCTATGTAGAATTGGTTGTGTACCGTGTGCCAATAGGTGTTTATGTTACCGTCTGCCGCCAGCTTCATGCTGTTGTCTGCATCGCTGTCTACGGAGACCACTATTTGTCTCTGGGATGCTCCGCTGCTCACATTCAGTTCGGCTGCCGAAGCCCATTTCCTGCCGTGCATTTCGGACAAGGGAACGAATTTGAAGTAACGGGCAGTGACGGGTGTTTCCAATGTTATGGTTTGGGCAGACGTCAGATTGGAGAATGTACCTTTGACGGTGCTTTCCCAATTTTTTCCGTCTTTGCTGAAGCTTAGCTCGTAGTCTTTGACGTGTCCGTTATCATTGGAATGTCGTGCTGTGTAGATGAATTTGTCCACTACCAGTAGGGAAGCCATGTCTACCACAATGCTGTGTGGAAACTCTGGAATGGGTTCGTGCCAACGGGTGTGCCAATACGTGGAAGGGTCTCCATCGATGGCGTTTTGCGCCTCTTCTCCTTGGCTGTCGCTGCTGGAGGAGACCACCTTCCATGCCGAGTGGTCTACGAATATGGGTAGTTCTATAGTATTGACCAGGCTCTTGCCTAATTTTCCAGAAACAGCGTATGTTTGTATCTTTCCACCGTCAATGAACTCGAATGGAGCTGTGTATTCCCGGTATTCGTTACCGTTAAGGCTGTAGAAGATGGTCGCGTCCGGAGTTCCGGTACTCATTTGCAGGTAACCGTTGTTATCGCGTTCTACCATTACGGGCATGCATGCAGGCATCTGTACGCGTGCTTTCTTGGTAAGCTCACTTTGCGTGTAGCTTCTTTCCAAAGGCATCATGATGAAGCTGAATGCTACGGGAGTTGCTTGCAGTTCGTATTTTTTCATCGGGCCTGGACCGCAGCTTGCGTTGCCCAGAGGACGATTGTGGGCATCAAGACAAAGAACTGTCTCCTTGCGCATCGGGATGTCGTATTTGTGAATCAGTTTTTGCAGATGGTCGGGGTCTGCCATGTCTTGTGCTCTGACATGCAGGGCAGAAGCCGCCATTTGGTCCTGCCACGAAAACGAAGCCCATACCGTCGGCGTTGGTGATGGAAATCCAGCGTACCTCTTCATGGTTACCCATCTCCTGAGGCTTTACATAGTTCACCCATTGGTCGGATACTGTACTTTCGTATACGCCTATTGGGGTGGCATCCTTGCGGTCTACGTAGTTTTCCCATGGGCCACGTCCATACCAACGCATACGCTCGAAGCCTTCGGGCAGTTCCATTCGATAGCCCACACGCGGAATGATTTCGCTGTCGGATACCGGGATGATGACACTGTTCACCATGATGGAACCATCGGCATTTACGGTGTATTCTATTTCTGTGCGATACTCAAAACCGAGTTTACCTTTGTGGCAGTTCCGGATGTGCAGGGTTATTCTGTCCTCTTCTTGGTGGGTTTCCCATTTGCCGGTTTCCGCTTGCAGCTGGTAAAGGCCTTTGCGTTGCCAATCGCCACTTACCTGTTTATCGTTGTCGGTGGGAGCACGGAAGAGGTTCAGTTCGAGTCCTTTACTTATCAGGGGGATATTATTCAATGTATATGCCGATAAAGTTCCTTCTTCCTTGGAGAAGACAGCTTCAAAACGTTCACCTTTCACCACCAATGCGTCGGCAGTTTCGTTTAGATTGATGTTTCCTTTTTCGGGTACGAATATAGGTTTCTCGCTGCTTGATAGCTTGAATTGTTCGGTGGCTACCTCGTAGTCGGCTTTTGCCCATTCGGTATCTCTTTTTTGGCAGAAACTGAAATTGATAAAGTATTCTGCTCCGGGTACCTTCGTTGCGGGTATGTCTGGCAGGGTGATGACTTTGCTTGCCTGTGCTTCCAGCTTCAAATCTTCCAGATTGCCTGAGCAGACGGTCCTTCCATCTTCCGTTATTTCGTATCTCCCGTAGAGGTCTTCCATATTGGCATGGAATCGCTTGTTGCTGATTCTATATTTGCCATTCCCTAATGCTTCTATGCGGATGGGTTGATGTATCTTCTTCATTTCATAGGATTTGGCAGATAATGTACGGTCGGAGAAGATGACGCCGTTGGTACAGAAGTTACCGTCGTTGGGCTTGTCACCAAAGTCACCGCCTACGGCCATGTAGAAGCCTTTGCCGTCGGGAGTGGGCATACGCAGGCTTTGGTCCACCCAATCCCAAATGAAACCTCCGATGAGTGCCGGATAGCGTTCGTAGGTTTCCCAGTATTCCTTGAAGTTTCCTATGGAATTTCCCATGGCATGGGCATACTCGCATACTACGTGAGGTTTCACGATCTCGCCCTTTTGTATTTTCTCCAATCGTTCACGGCCTACGTTTTCCAGCCAGTCCACACTTGGGTACATGCAACTGGTCACGTCGCAGAAGGAACTGTTTCCCTCGTAGTGGGTGGGGCGGGTAGTATCCAAACGTTTGATGGCCTTTTCAGCAGTGGAGAAGTTGTTTCCGTTTCCCGATTCGTTGCCCATGGACCACATTACGATGGAAGCGTGGTTACGGAAACGTTTCACTTGGTTCTCGTTGCGCTCGGTGAATGATTTTTCCCACTGTGGCTCGTGTGAGAGACGCATTTCGCCGTGGCACTCTACATTGGCTTCTGCCAATACATAGATGCCATAGCGGTCGCATAGGTCGTAAAAGTAAGGGTTGTTGGGGTAATGGGAGGTACGGACAGCATTTACGTTCAGCGCTTTCATTAGTTGTACGTCCTTTTCCATCTCTTCTTTGGAGACGGTACGGCCATTCAATGGGCTGTGATCGTGGCGGTTGACACCTTTGAAAAGAGTGGGTTTGCCGTTAATCAGCAGTTGTCCGTTTTTGGCAAACTCTATTTCGCGGAAGCCTACCTTTACACTACGTAGGTCTGTCACTTTTCCTTTCTGTTTTAGGGTCAGGGTCAGGTTGTAGAGGCTGGGTGTTTCGGCTGTCCATTTCAGTGGGTTCTTCACATCGAATTCCAGATGGGTACTACCTATTTTTGTGGCGTGGATAGTGCGTGATAGCACTTCCTTTCCTTCTGTGTCGGAGAGCTTCACTATGAGTTCGGCAGAACTTTTCTTACCGGTGATTTCCACGTCCAAAAAAACTGTAGCATTACGATAATCTCCGTCCAAGTCGGTTCGGAAGAAGAAGTCCCTAATTTGCGTGCGTGGTGCTGACCATAGGAATACATCGCGGAAGATACCGCTGAACCGCCAGAAATCTTGACATTCAAGAAAGCTTCCATCGGTGAAACGGTACACTTCAACTGCCAATGTGTTTTTTCCTTCTTGTAAATAGGGAGTCAGATTGAACTCGGCAGGTAAGTAGCTGTCTTCTGAATAGCCCACTTTTTTACCGTTCAACCAAAGATAGAAACCTGCTTCCACTCCATTGAAGCGAATAAATACATCTCTGCCCTTCCAAGATGTGGGCAAAGTGAATTCACGTCGGTAACTGCCTACGGGATTGGGCATGTTGGCAAAAGTATAGTCTGCCGGGCGAGGTTGGATGACGTTGGGTCATTGTACTCCTTTACTGTAATCACAGAAAGGGTAAATGGTATTACAATACAAAGGCTTGTCCCAGGGCTTATTATGGCGTACAGCCTCTATCTGCCATGTGGCGGGCACTTTGATGTTATCCCAGTCACTTACGTCGTAGTCGGGCTTGAAGAAATCCTTCGGCCGTTTTTCGGGATCGGCCACCCAATGGAATTTCCATGTACCGTTCAGAGTTTGATAATAGGGGGATTCCTCGATGCTCAGGCGTAGGGCTTGTCCTTCGTCGGCAAAGGGAATAGCGGTTTGGCATGCCGTTTCTTTGTTCACTCCCGAAATGTTCAGGTCATTCCATTCGGGCTGTTCGTGAGTTTGTGCTGTTGCGGCTGCGGTAGCAAGCAGCCCGGTGAATGCGATACTCAAAAAAGAGCTTCTTTTCATAAATACAGATGGTATAAGATGATTAAGTATTAGTGATTTCCTGTCCTTCCTTCACGTTCTTCTTTTGCTGTTCGCAGTATTGACGGGGTGGCATTCCGTAACGTTGTGAAAAAGCTTTATAGAAAGTGCTTCGGTTGGTGAATCCCGTGCGGTCCATCAGCTCTTCGATGGTGAAGTTGCTGGAGACTAACAAGCGTTCCGCCGTGGAGAGGCGGTATTCTTTGATGATGTCGGCAGGCGATTTGTCAGTAAGTGGTTTCAGTTTGCGGTAGAACTGCCGGCTGCTGTAGCCCATTTCCTTACTCAAAAGTTCTACTTGCAGGTCTGGATTGGCTAAGTTCTTTTCAATGACTTCTGTCATTTTCTCTAAGAATTCTTGTTCTTCTTTGTGCAAGCAGCTTCCTTCTTTCCAGGTAAAGGTGCTGAGTGCCGAACTATAATATTCCTTCAGGTTTTCTTCGCGGCGGATGAGATGATAGACCATCTTTTCCAAATATTTCACATTGAAAGGCTTGGTGACATAGGCATCCGCCCCCGATTCCAGTCCTTTTACTTGGTCGTCTTCGTGATGCAGTGCTGAGAGCAGGATTAGGGGAATATGGCTCCACAGCTTGTGTTGCTTGATGGTGGAGGTGAAGGATAACCCATCTATATCGGGCATCATCACGTCTGAGATGATGAGATCTGGCTGTCGTTGCTCCAGGCTGTCTAATGCCTTTTGGGCATTATTGAAAGAGAGTACGTTGTATTTCTCTGTGAATATTTCGGATACGAACCACAGCATAGAAGGGTCATCATCTATCACCATGACCGTCTGCTTGTTTGCGTCGAATTCTTGGGTGTATTTTTCGGGCAATTCTTGCACTTCTTCGGTGGGAATGCTTGGAGAAGCCGCTTCGTATGCAGTTTGCGGTACTTCTTGTCCGTTTGGGGGGAGCGAGGGAAGGCTTACAGTGAAGGTGGTCAGTTCGCCCGGTGTGCTTTCGATGTTTATGTCTCCTTCCAACAGGGTCACCATGTTTTTGCAGATGGCCAACCCCAGTCCGTTTCTTGAGTTTTTGCCGTTCATCTCCACGGAGTCGAGAATCTTATAGCGGTCGAATATCTTTCCGAGATTTTCCGGTGTGATGCCTTTGCCGGTATTGGCTATCTTCAAAATAAGACGTTCGTTTTTCGTGTACAATGTTACGCTGATGTTCCCCTTGTCGGGTGTGTACTTGAAAGCGTTGGATATGAGGTTTCCGGCTATTTTGTTGAAGCAGCTCAGGTCGGTGTTCCATGTCAGTTCGGGGGCTATGTCAAGGCAGTAGTTCATTTCTCTGTTTTCCGCCATGTCACCGAAGGATTCGGCGATGTCCCTTAACTTTTCGGAAACAGGTTGCGGCTGTATGGAGAGCATTTTGTTTTCCGTTTCCAGTCTTCTGAACTCCAGCAATTCCACAATGAGACCATTCAGCTTTTCCACATTTTGCTGAATCATCTTGGCGTAGCGGTGCGTGTAGATATCTGTCTCCTTGTGGGTGAGTATCTTCTCGCACGGTCCCTGAATCAGGGTGAGGGGGGTGCAAAACTCGTGGGTGATGTTGGTGAAGAAGCGTAGTTTTGATTCATAGACTTCCTCTTTTTTCTGTCGTTCCATTTTCTTCATCATGTGCTGCCGCTTCAGGCGGTAGGTATAGAATGCATAGGCGACTATGCCTGTACATAATAGTAACCCTAACAAAAAGTAGCCCACATAGGCCCAGGTACTGAGATACCAGGGAGGAGCGATGTAAATGGTGAAGGCTTGCGGATGGCTTTCTTTACCGTTGATGTTGTTGCGGTATTTCACAAACAGAGTATATTCTCCGGGGGAAAGGTTGGAGAAGATGGCATTGGGTGAAACTCCGTTTTCTATCCATTGGTCGCTTGCTTCCTTTAGTTTATAGGAGTAGAAATAGTCGTTTCCGTTAATGTAGTCTGTTATCCGGAAGTTGAGCTGGAAGAAGTTGTGTTTGTAGTCCAGTTGTAGCACGGGCTTCCCGTCTTTGTAATGTAAAAAGTCATGCAGGTTGTATTCCTTACCGAAGATGGAAAGTCCTTTCAGGCTGATTTCGGGCATATAGTCCGTGGTGATGTAAGAATCGGGCTTCACGGTGACGAAGCCGTTTACACCTCCAAAGAAAAGGATTCCCGTAGCATTGTCTTTGTAGAAGGCTCCATCACTAAATTCGGTCACGGCCAGTCCGTTTCCGTTGTTGTAGGTCTGCTTGGTCTGTTCTTGGGGATTGAGTCTCATTAATCCTTGATTGGTACTCACCCAGAGATTGCCTCGGTTGTCCTCCAAGATACCATGTACGGTGCTGTTGGTGTAGAGCTTTGCACTGATGCTGTCTGGGTTTCCGTCTTCGTTTGAGTAGAAGCGGAGAAGCCCTGATCCAGTGCCCAGCCAGTAGCCTTGCTCGTTTTTGTGTATGGCGAACACATCGTTGGCGGTTTGGCTGTTTACCAAGTTGTTGAAGCGGAACTGTGCCATTTCTCCAGTACGTACATCAATGCGGTAGGCTCCGAGCCCTCTGTTCCCGAACCACAGCGTAGAGCTGCTTTCACGGTAGGAGGTGAAAAAATAGTTTGATGCCATATGTCCGTTACTCACCAAAGTCCGTGTAGCATGCTTCACAATAGGATCTTTTCTCTGATTTTCTAATGTCACCTTTACGATTCCTTCGCCCACGGTGGAAATCCAAAGTGTACTGTCATTGGTTTGATCAATGGAGTGCACATATTTCACTTTGGTTCCATTGGCTTGTACCGCCAGTTCTTTCAATTGGTGGGTAGAGTAGGAATAATAATTGATTCCGTTTTCCGTACCTATCCAAAGTCGGTCTTTTCCACCGGGTGCAAAACAGTAGACGGAGTTGTCGGTCAATGTGCTGTTACCGGTGATGAGACGATCATGTTTTTCGGGTGTATTGTTGACAAGATAATTCGGTATACGCAATATGCCACTGCCTTTGGTTCCTATCCATAAGGTTTGCTGTGGGTCGAGGTAAAGGCTGCGTACCGGGTTGTTCACCTGATATGCGGGAGTGTTGAGCAGGGTGTTGGTCATGGTGAATGTGTCATTGTAAAGCATGTATAACCCTTCTCCGTCGGTAGCTACCCATACGATATCTTGAAATTTGTCTTTCATCAGACAGAAGATGCCCGACTGTATTTCAGTGTATTCTATACGGTATTTAATCTTTTGGTTTGCTTCATATTTCAGTACTATCAAGCCGCTGCTTTTGAAACCGATACAGAAGTCATTTTCTCGTTTGATGATGGAAGATACTTCACCTCGTTTTTCTATTTCGTCTTTCAGGTCGGCAATGTAGTAACACTGTCGGTTGCTGAAACTATATTCGTAGAGGGCATAGGTTTCATCAATGAAGTAGGCTGAATCTTCTCCGATGAAGGCATGCTTCAAGCCGTGATGTCCAAATGGCTTTTCCGGAATCAGTGTCACGCTTTTTCCCGTGTGGTTCAGACGATAGCAACGAGTGTTGTTTCCAGTTGCGAATATCCAAAGCAGGTTGTTGGAATCAATGGTCATGGACAGTACTTTATTAAAATCCATGGAAGAGATGTTTAACTGGAGAAATTTCTGGTTCTCTTGTTGGTAGTGATACAGATTTCCGTCATCTTTCAGCACTAACATGCACTTGTTGTTGCTTCGTGCCAAGAAGATGTTGTCCTTGAATTCGGTAAAGGTCCGGCAGGTCTGTCGGTATGTATCCAATCTGTCTAACCCGTAGTTGGTTTGTAACCACAGTATGCCTGGCTCTGATTCTACGATCTGGCTGATAATGTTGCCTGACAATAGGTTGCGTGACACATCAACGGGCGTATATAGGTGGATATTGTTGCCGTCAAACACGTTCAGTCCGTCGCATGTTCCTATCCATAGTACACCTTGGCTATCTTGGTAAAGGGATTGGATGGCACTATTGGAAAGACCGTTTTTATTGGAGAATTGCCGTAGGCTGTAAGCGTACACAAAATCCGGAAAACAGCATAAGAGGCTGATAAGCAATAAAATCGTATGGCCTTTCCAGTATATGTCTTTCATGTGGCTTGTTGTATTGATTTTAAGTTGCAAAGATATATTTTAAGGTGGAAACAGTCAATATTTGCAATATATTTCTTTAGTTGTAGGCTTACAGTTTGCTTTGTATCTGCTCCGTATCCTTAGAAATGTATTTGTACGGAGCAGATAGGTATGGATATGATTAGCGAATGACCGCAGCGAATCCACCGTTGCGTGCCAAACGGACTGTGATATGGTCGCCTTTCTTCAAGGATTGTTCTTGCTTGCGGTAGTCCATGGCTTGGTGGTCAGCGTTGATGCCGTCTTCAAAAGAGGTCATGAGATAATTTTTTCCTTCTTGCAGGAAATCAAGGGAGATGTTAAAGACCCGTTCACGTTCGCGGTTGTTGGTCATGCCTCCTATATACCATTGTTCTCCTTTGCGTTTGGCCACGATGGCATATTCTCCTGCTTTGGCTTCGAGAGCGATGGTTTCGTCCCATGTTTGGGGTACTTGGGTGATGAAACGTGTACACTCGTCGTTGCGATAATAGAGGGTAGGATTGTCTGCCATCATCTGCAGGCCGGTTTCAAAAAGAACAAAGAGTGCCATCTGATAGGCACGTGTGCCGATGCTGGCGGAATTGGGACGTTCGGAATGGTAGACTTCAGGCTGCATGCTAAGCATGGCGCCGGGAGTATAGTCCATGGCTCCTACTGCGTTGCGTATGAAGGGGAAATAGACACTGTTGTCGGGACGGCATCCGCCCATTTGCTCCATACCTCTTACGCCTTCGTAGGAGAGTACGTTTGGGTATTTGTATTCTAATCCGGCAGGTTTGAAAGCACCGTGAAAGTCAACGAAGAGATGGTGTTTGGCGGCTTCATGTGCTACGCGTTCATAGAAATTTACCATCCATTGGTCGCTACGATCCATGAAATCTATCTTTACGCCTTTCACACCCCACTTTTCGAAAGTTTCGAATAGGTCAAAGTGGTTTTCTACCGTAAGCCAAGTGAGCCATAACACAATGCCTACGTTTTTTTCTTTGCCGTAGCGGATGAGTTCGTGTATGTCTACCGAGGGATTGGGTTTATAGGGGTTGCGGGTGTTCATGGCCCAGCCTTCGTCCATTACTATATATTCTACGCCGTAGTGGGATGCGAAGTCGATGAAGTATTTGTAGGTGTCAAGGTTGCAACCTGCTTTGAAGTCCACGTCGGGGCCGTAGGGTGTGGCTCCGTTCCACCATTCCCAGCTGGCTAGTCCTGGTTTAATCCAAGAGGTGTTTTCTATGACATTCTTTTCAGCGAGGCGATAGGATAGAGTGTTTTCTATAAGTTTGCGGTCATCGTCGGTAATGACGAAGTAACGCCATGGATAACTGCGCTTGCCTGCGGTACGGGCTATGCAGTTGGCTTCTTTCAGAATCTTGAGACTGCGGTCACCGTCTTCTCCGAATTCAAGAGGCAGACGGGGGAAGACGGCGGTAATGCCGCCTTGTCCATCGTTTTTCAGAAACATGGCGGGATAGTCTGTCAGATTGGTTTCACTCATGAGGATTTTGTCACCTTTGGGTGTGCTGGCTAAAAGGGGAAGCAGAGCCATGCGATTGGAGTTTTTCCACTCGCTGCTTGTTTGGTGGCGATATTCTTCTTCATAGGAAGTCTTAAAGCCGTCAGGTTGCTGAAGATGTAGCAGGCAATCATCCACAAAGTTCAGGCGGAGGATTTCATTCATTATTTCTTGCTCGCCTTTCAGGTCAGTAAGGAAGCGGTAGGCGAATCCGTCATCAAAGGCACGGAACTCTACTGAATAGCCTCCTTTAAACTTCAGTAGCAATTGGTTGTAGCGGTTGGTTATAGTAGAGAATTTCAGGGGTACGATGGGAGTCAGTTCCTCGTTTACATTTTGGCGTACTACTTTGTTTAGTTTAGGATGGATGCCCAGCTGGTGGTTGGCAGTTTCCAGACCAATGACACAGTTGTCCATCAGTGTTTGATTTCCTTGGGTTACATCATATTGGATTTGATCGGTCAGCTCCACCGAGATGCGGATGTTTCCGCTGGGTGAGGCCAGTTGATGTACTTTCTGTCCGAAAGCGGTCAGTGAGAGGCAGAGAACTGCCGAGAGTAGGAATTGTTTTTTCATGTTCTTAGCTTTTGGATTTTTACAATATACAAAAGTAGTTTGTATTCTGTAGGAAATGTATGCTATTTATGACATAAATATATAAAATCATGCCACAGACGACTTTTTACATATCTATGTCGCGAATCTGTACAGTATGAGAGTGAAGGATGGGCTATTTTTGTTACCAACATTCCACATGTCAGAAAACTATTGTTGCCGGATGGAGGCTAAAGAGAGAAGGTGAAAGAGCGGTTTGCGGCTAGAGGAGGCAGCACATTTATAACAAAGAATGCGGTGGTTTATATCGAATTGACATTATCTTTTACGAAAAAACAATAATAACAAAACCATGAAAAAGAGACGAATACTGATGGGGAAGACCCATCTGATAGCGGGAGCCGTGATGTTGGCCGTTGCAGGAGGACAATTATCGGCTCAGACCGTTGCACCGAAGAAAGCAAAAGCGTACATGGTGGCAGATGCCCACTTGGACACGCAGTGGAACTGGGACATTCAGACTACTATTAAGGATTATGTTTGGAATACCTTGAATCAGAACCTTTTCCTTTTGAACCAGTACCCCGACTATATCTTTAATTTTGAAGGTGGAGTGAAATATGCTTGGATGAAGGAATATTATCCTCGTGAATATGAACTGATGAAGGCTTTTGTAAAGGCAGGTCGATGGCATGTGAGTGGGGCCAGTTGGGATGCTACCGACACTTTGGTGCCGTCTGTTGAATCGTTTATTCGCAACATTATGCTGGGGCAGGAGTTCTATCGTAAGGAGCTGGGGGTAGAAAGTACCGACATCTTCCTTCCCGATTGCTTCGGATTCGGTTGGACATTGCCTACTGTTGCTGCCCATTGTGGACTGATAGGTTTCTCTTCACAGAAGCTGGATTGGCGTAACAATCCTTTCTACGGTAAGAGCAAGCATCCCTTTACCATCGGACTGTGGAAAGGAGTGGATGGAGCGTCCGTCATGCTGGCTCACGGATATGATTACGGTCGTCGTTGGGATAATGAAGACCTTTCAGAAAATAAATATTTGATGGAACTCTCCAAATGCACTCCCCTGAATACCGTTTACCGCTACTATGGAACAGGTGATGTGGGCGGTTCACCTACCATCGCTTCTGTGGCTTCCGTGGAGAAAGGTATCAAGGGAGACGGTCCGTTGAAGATTATCAGTGCAGCCAGTGACCAGTTGTTCAAGGATTACCAGCCCTATGGCAGCCATCCCGAGCTCCCCGTATTTGACGGTGAATTGCTGATGGACGTTCATGGAACCGGCTGCTACACTTCACAGGCTGCTATGAAACTCTATAATCGTCAAAATGAACTTTTGGGTGATGCCGCTGAACGTGCTTCTGTGGCTGCTGCCCTTTTGGGGGTTGCCGAATATCCTGGCAAGAGCCTGACGGAGTCTTGGCAGCGCTTCATATTCCACCAATTCCACGATGATTTGACTGGTACCAGCATTCCCCGTGCCTATGAATTTTCTTGGAACGATGAACTTCTCTCTCTGAAACAGTTCTCCGGTATCCTGACTCATTCTGTGGGAAGTGTGGCAGGCAAGCTTGATACTCGTGTCAAGGGGATTCCCGTAGTGCTCTATAACGCTTCGGGCTTCAAGGCTGCAGATGTGGTGATCATCGAAGTGGAGGCTTCCCGTTTTCCCAAAAGTGTGGCTGTATATAACGAACAAGGCAAGTTGGTGGTTTCTCAGTTGGTTTCATATACTGATGGAAAGGTCCGCTTGTTAGTAGAAGCCACTGTACCCGCCAATGGATACGCAGTTTACGATGTCCGCCTCTCCGGCGAAGGAAAAGAGATGCCTGCTGTTGAAGCTGCAAGTGTTGAAAATTCGTTCTACAAACTGACATTGAATGAGAACGGTGACATTACTTCACTGTTTGACAAGAGAAACAACAAGGAATTGGTAAAGGCTGGTAAGGCTATTCGTTTAGCCCTCTTCACTGAAAACAAGTCATTCGAATGGCCGGCATGGGAGATATTGAAAGAGACTGTGGACGCTACTCCTATCTCCATCACCGAGGATGTGAAAGTGACTCTTTGCGAAAACGGCGCATTACGTAAGACTCTCTGCGTGGAGAAACGTCACGATGATTCTTTTTTCCGCCAGTACATCCATTTGTATGAAGGTGTATTGGCCCACCGCATTGACTTTACTAACGAAGTGGACTGGCAGTCTACCAACGCTCTGTTGAAGGCTGAGTTTCCCCTCAATTTGAATAATGAGGTGGCCACTTACGACTTGGGCGTAGGCAGCGTGCAGAGAGGAAACAACATCTTGACCGCTTACGAAGTATATGCTCAATATTGGGCAGATTTAACGGACGCTAACGGTTCTTATGGCGTTTCCATCATGAACGACAGCAAATATGGCTGGGACAAGCCTGATAACAACACCCTGCGTCTCACTTTGCTGCACACTCCGAAGACAAAAAAGAACTATGCTTATCAAGATCGTCAGGACTTCGGTCACCATACCTTTACTTACAGCTTGGTAGGTCATGTGGGCGCTTTGGATGTAGTTCAAACCCGCGAGAATGCTGAACTGCTGAACCAGCGCATCAAGGCGTTCGTTGTTGGAAAGCATCGCGGCGAATTAGGTAAGAGCTATTCATTGGCTTTTTCCGATAACCGGAATGTACTTATTAAAGCCTTAAAGAAAGCCGAAAGTTCAGATGAATATGTGGTACGCGTGTATGAAGCTGCAGGCAAGCAGGCGCAGAAAGCCTCGATTGTCTTTGCCGACAACCTTGTGGCTGCTGTAGAAGCAGATGGTACGGAAAAGACCATCGGTAAGGCTACATTCAGAGGAAATCGCTTGGAAGTGTCAGTCAATCCAAACAGCATTAAGACCTACAAGGTACGTTTCGCTTCCAATAAAAAGGTGCAGACGGTGGCCGAACCATTGCCCCTTGTTTATGATAAGAAGTGCTTCAGTTGGAACGAGTTCAAGGCTGCTGCCAACTTTGAGTCTGGTTATTCTTATGCTGCTGAATTGATACCTGCCGAGATGAATGTGCATGGAGTGCCTTTCAAATTGGAGACACGTGAAGAGCTGAATGGTATGGCTTGCAAGGGCAATGTACTGAAACTGCCCGCCGACTGTACTTATAACAGACTCTATATCCTTGCTGCTGCCGCTTCTGATAAAGATGTGAAGGGGATATTCCGCGTAGGCAAGTATGTGCAGGAAGTCATTGTTCCTTCTTATACTGGCTTCATCGGTCAGTGGGGGCACACCGGACATACGGAAGGTTATCTGAAAGATGCTGAAGTTGCCTATGTGGGTACGCACCGCCATTCCGGTGAAGGCGATCAGCCGTATGAGTTCACTTACATGTTTAAGTTCGCAATAGACCTGCCAGAAAGGGCTACTGAGGTGGTATTGCCCGATAATAAGGATATTGTTATTTTTGCCGCCACTTTGACTGATGTTGCTGCTACTTCTGTTTGTCCCGCTTCCGAACTATTCCGTACGGCAAACAAGTGCAATCGCTATCAGACGGAAAGCTCCACAGAGAGAGTGAACATTCTGAAGCAGGACATGGTAATGGGCTATTCAAGCTATGTGAACGAGAAAGAGAAGCCGGCTTTCATGGTAGATGGCGACGAAAACACAAAGTGGTGTGCTATTGCTGAAATGCCCCACTACGTAGACTTTGATTTGGGCGGTGAAAGAAGCATTAATGGCTGGAAGTTACTGAACGCTGCCGGCGAAAACCATTCCTACGTCACTTCCTCCTGCTTTCTGCAAGGTAAGAGCGACAAGAATGGTGAATGGCGCACACTGGACTATGTTTCGGGTAATGGTAAGAATGTACTGAATCGCACGCTAAATAAGTCTGAAAGTGTTCGCTACCTGCGTCTTTTAGTGACACAGCCCATGCAATCGGCTTCTGGTAAAGATGTGCGCATTTATGAAATGGAAGTATACGAATAAACAGTTATTATATTCCCATTTTTCAGATCCTTGTGTCTGTCACCACAGACACAAGGATCTGATGATTCTCAGGTGTAAGTGCTTAATGTGAGTAAGTTAACAACTCTATTGAAGTAAATTTATTGGAAATAACAAATACCTTGAAAAATGAAAATTAGAATATTTGCTGTTGTATGTTTATTAGCTGCTAATCTCTTTACAATATCTGCTCAAAAGTGGTTTACGCCTGAGGCGGAGAAACAAGTGGATGCTCTTTTGAGCCAGGTAGTAGAAGGAAACTACAAGAATAATCGCTATCCTCTACTCCGTAAGCCCTTAATGGAACTTCCTTTAGGCAGTATCAAACCTAAAGGCTGGTTGCACGAAATGCTGGTTCGTCAGAAAAATGGCGCCAGTGGTCAGATGGATGTTCTTTACCCTTCGGTTATGGGCAAACGCAATGGTTGGTTAGGTGGTGATGGAGACCAGTGGGAACGCGGTCCATACTGGATAGACGGTCTACTTCCTTTGGCGTATATACTGGATGATGATGTCTTGAAAGCCAAAGTGCAACCTTGGATAGAATGGGCTTTGCAGAGCCAGCGTGAGGACGGATTCTTCGGTCCTGAAAAAGATTATCCGGGAGAGCCTGGACTGCAACGTGATAACTCGCAAGACTGGTGGCCACGTATGGTCGTGCTGAAAATCCTACAGCAGTATTATTCGGCAACGAACGATAAGAGAGTCGTCGCTTTTATGACAAAATATTTCCGTTATCAACTGAATACCTTGCCGCAAAAACCTTTAGGACACTGGAGCAGTTGGGCAGAATTCCGTGCTTGTGACAATTTGCAAGCTGTATATTGGCTTTATAATCTTACGGGGGAGGATTTTTTGCTTGAATTGGGGCATTTGCTGCACCGGCAGAGTTTCAGTTTCATAGATATGGTAGATAGGGGAGACTTGCGCAGAACCTGCACTATACACTGTGTTAATTTGGCACAAGGCATCAAAGAACCGATTATTTATTATCAGCAAGATACCGACCGGAAATATATTGATGCTGTCAAGGAAGGCTTTCGAGATATTCGCCGGTTCCATGGACAGCCGCAAGGCATGTATGGAGGCGATGAGGCTTTGCATGGAAACAATCCTACACAAGGCTCGGAGTTGTGTTCGGCCGTAGAGTTGATGTACTCGCTGGAAAAAATGGTGGAGATTACAGGAGACATAGACTTTGCCGACCATTTGGAACGCATTGCTTTTAATGCTTTACCAGCCCAAATATCCGATGACTTTATGACTAAGCAATATTTCCAGCAACCGAATCAGGTGATGGTAACACGCCATCGTCGCAACTTCGACCAGGATCATGAAGGGACAGACCTTGCTTTTGGCACTCTGACTGGATACCCATGTTGTTTTTCGAATATGCACCAAGGTTGGCCAAAATTTACACAGCACTTATGGTATGCCACACCTGATAACGGCATTGCAGCCATTGTCTATTCTCCGTCGGAAGTAACAGCCAATGTGGGTGATAATGTACCGGTGGTTATCAGTGAAGATACTTACTATCCGATGGATCATCAGATAACTTTTACCATTAAAGAGGTGAGAAATAAGGTGAAACAAGTGAAATTTCCATTTCACCTGCGTGTTCCGAAGTGGTGCAAGCAAGCTGAAATACGGGTAAATGGAAAGATGGAGCAAACTGTCAAAGGTGGGAAAATAGCTATCGTAGACCGTATATGGAAGCGGAATGATAAGATTGAACTGTATCTGCCCATGGAGGTCTTTACTAGCACTTGGTATGAAAACGCAGTATCTATTGAAAGAGGTCCGTTGGTATATGCCCTGAAAATGGAAGAAAATTGGGAAAAGAAAGAGTTTAAGGATAGTTGGTATGGTTCTTATTATTATCAGGTGACTTCTTCGGATCCATGGAACTACGGATTGGTGGATTTTGACCGTAACAGAATGAACGAGGTGGCCCAAGTAAGTATCAATAGCCAAAAACAGCAATTGGACTTTCCTTGGAATCAGGAAAATGCACCGGTTGAAATAAAGATGAAGGCTCGTCTTATCCCTACTTGGACAGTATATAATGAAATGGCAGGGCCCCAGCCTTTCTCTTTCTGTGGCAGTGCCGAAGGAGGAGAGCAAGAAATCACGCTGATACCCTACGGTTGTACAACCCTGCGTATTTCAGAATTTCCAGTTGTTGGGAAATGATGTTTCCGAAGTATGGGGAAAACGGTGTGTCTGTTTTGTGACAAACTTGTTTTAGAATTCTGCCATGTCCGGAATGTGGACGGTTATGTCACGGATTTATAGTTGGCTTTTAACCTTACTGTCTATTTTTGCAATCGTTTTTAATAGGGTTTATATATTATATAAAAGAAGACTCCTGCAACGGAGTGAAAAACAAGTCGAACAATTTAATGCCGTAGAAAAAAGATGAAAAATTCCAAGAAAGCACTCCTCTGCCTATTGGCATGCGCCTTGGCAGTAACCGGATGCAAGACACAGAAAGAACCGGCTGTGGCAGATAACGCAATGCTGGTCAGATCTACACAAACACTTGATTCCTTATATGCTCACTATTCCGCACCGGGCACTTGTCTGTTGCGTGAGAATTATCCTTCGGACGTGGAAGGCTATACCGCTACTTATCTGGCTTCCGAGGAACAAAAGAACCGTCCCAATCTCTACTCTTATTTGTGGCCTTATTCCGGTTCCTTCTCCGCAGTGAATGCGTTGATGGAGGCCACTAAAGATAACAAGAAAGATTTCGGGAACTATCAGAAGTTGCTTGATGAGAAAGTGCTTCCGGGACTTGCTGAATATTTCGATACTCGTCGTATGCCCGAAGCGTATGCTTCTTACATCAAGGACGCTCCGTTGTCCGACCGCTTTTACGATGACAACGTGTGGCTCGGCATTGACTTCACAGACGTCTATCTGATGACTAGCCAAGAGAACTATCTGCAGAGCGCCAAGCTTATCTGGAAGTTTATAGAAAGCGGTATGGACGATTGTTTGGGAGGAGGTATCTATTGGTGCGAACAGAAGAAGGAATCAAAGAACACTTGTTCCAACGCCCCTGGTTCCGTCTTTGCCCTGAAACTTTTCAAGGCTACGCAAGACAGCTCCTATTTTGAGAAAGGGAAGAGTTTGTACGAGTGGACTAAAGCAACATTGCAGGACACAACAGACTGCCTTTACTTCGACAACATGCGTTTGGACGGTGAGATAGGACGTGCCAAATTTGCCTATAACAGCGGTCAGATGATGCAGTCGGCTGCTTTGCTCTATCAGCTTACCGGTAATGGGCAGTATCTGAAGGATGCGCAAGCGATTGCTGCTGCTTGTCATAATTATTTCTTCATGGAATTCACCCCCGGACAGGGAGAACCGTTCCATATGCTGAAGAAGGGTGATGTGTGGTTCACCGCCGTTATGTTGCGTGGTTTTATAGAGCTCTATCAGGTGGACGGTAACAAGGTTTATCTTGATTCCTTTGCCCGCAGTCTGGACTATGCTTGGACGCATGCCCGTGAAGATAACGGCCTTTTCAATACTGATTTCACCGGCAAGAGCCGCGACAATCGTAAATGGCTGCTGACACAAGCCGCCATGGTAGAGATGTACGCGCGTTTGGCCGTGTTCGCTAATCAGTCTTTATAATTAAAACGAATCAGACCAAATGAAAAAGAGAAACATTACCTTGTGCGCTGTTGCCATGCTCTGTATGCAAGGCTATGCTAAGGCAGACACTTTTATCCTGAAAGGTGACAACACTTGTGTGGAGAACTATGCTCAGATGACTGCTGCTTACAAGAGCAATCGTCCAAAAATGAAGAAACGCCTTTTCACCTCAAAAGCGGTGGAAGCTGAGATTGTTCGCGTGAAGAAACTGCTTACCAATCCTAAGTTGGCGTGGATGTTTGAGAATTGCTTTCCTAATACGCTTGACACTACTGTACACTTTCGCATGCTGGACGGTAAACCCGATACTTTTGTTTATACCGGTGACATCCATGCTATGTGGCTGCGTGACTCCGGTGCGCAGGTGTGGCCATATGTGCAGTTAGCCAACAATGATGCGCAATTGAAAGAGATGCTCGAAGGTGTCATTCGCCGTCAGTTCCTTTGCATCAACATTGATCCGTACGCCAATGCTTTCAACGACGGACCTACGGGTGGCAACTGGATGACTGACTTGACAGATATGAAGCCCGAACTGCACGAGCGCAAATGGGAGATAGACTCTCTTTGTTACCCGCTTCGTCTGGCTTACCAGTATTGGAAAGTAACTGGTGACAGCAGTATCTTCGACGGTGAATGGATGAAGGCAATTACTGCTATCCTGAAGACTTTCAAGGAACAGCAGCGTAAGGACGGTGTAGGCCCTTACCGTTTCCAACGTAAGACGGAACGTGCTCTGGATACGCTGAATAACGACGGCTTGGGTGCTCCGGTCAACCCGGTGGGACTGATTGTTTCCGCTTTCCGCCCATCGGACGATGCCACTACGCTTCAGTACCTGGTCCCTTCCAACTTTTTCGCTGTCTCTTCTCTGAGAAAGGCTGCTGAAATTCTGACGGAAGTAAACAAGGAAACATCCTTGGCCAAAGAATGCACCGATTTGGCAGCCGAAGTGGAGGCAGCCCTGAAGAAATATGCCACTTACAATCATCCTGAGTTTGGGACAATCTATGCATTTGAAGTAGATGGATTCGGCAATCATCTGTTAATGGACGATGCCAATGTACCCAGCCTTCTTGCTATGCCTTATTTGGGTGATGTGGACGTAAACGATCCTATCTATCAGAATACACGCCGCTTTGTGTGGAGTGGCAGCAACCCTTACTTTTTTAAAGGTAAAGCCGGTGAAGGTATCGGAGGTCCGCACATTGGTTATGATATGGTATGGCCTATGAGTATCATGATGAAGGCATTCACCAGCCAGAATGATGAGGAGATAAAGATTTGTATCAAAATGCTGATGGATACGGATGCCGGTACGGGATTCATGCACGAGTCTTTCCACAAGGATGACCCCACTAACTTTACCCGTGCATGGTTTGCTTGGCAGAATACGCTGTTTGGAGAATTGATTTTGAAATTAGTGAACGAGGGTAAAGTGGATTTGCTGAACAGCTTGTAAAAACAGGAATTATTTAAAATCAATAAAGTGCGCTGGAAGGAGGATTAGGATACAAATTGCATGAATTGGTTGTTCGTTGGTATTATTTGTGTTCTTTTCCTTTTTTTATCGTGATTTATTATAATGTTTAATCTTAAAGAATATGAAAAAGAATCGAGTGTACACAGTAAATTCATTGCTGGCTCGGATAAGTGGGAACTATAAGTTCTGGCTTATTGCCTTGCCTGCTGTGACTATGCTGGCGCAGGCTCCTGCGGTTTATGCACATGCGGAGACTATTACTGTGGTGCAGCAAAACAATGCCACGGTGAGAGGTTCCGTTAAGGATGCCACAGGTGAAAGCCTGATTGGAGTGAGTGTTACTGTTAAGGGTAAAGAAGGTGTGGGTACCATTACAGATGTGGATGGAAACTATTCCATTGTTTGTAGTGCCCAAGATGTTCTCGTCTTTTCCTATGTGGGATATGCCACTCAGGAAATTGCTGTGAAAAATCAAAAACAATTGAATGTTGTCTTAAAGGAGGATACCAAGGTGCTGGATGAAGTTATTGTTATCGGTTATGGTACTACTACCCGCAAGAGTGCCGTAGGTGCTGTAGACCAGGTAAAGGCTTCCATGATCGAAGACCGTCCCGTGGCTAACATGACAGATGCTTTGCAAGGGGCTGCGCCCAACGTGGTTATCCAGCAGCGCAGTAGCAATCCTAATGATCGTAAGACTAACTTTAATATTCGTGGTATCAGCACTGTGAATGACAATAGTCCGCTTTTTGTCATAGACGGATTGGTAGCTGATGGCGGTAGTTTCGATAAATTGAATCCCAATGATATTGAGAACATTTCCATCTTGAAAGATGCCGGTACAGCTGCTATTTATGGTTCACGTTCTTCCAATGGTGTAGTTTTGGTTACTACTAAGAAAGGTAAGAAGAACCAGCGTGCGACAGTTCGGTTAAGTGGTATGATGGGATGGCAGAATCCGGATATCTTGTTTTCTCCGGTGAAAGGCTATCAGAACGCTACTTTGCGCAATTTAGCTGCCACCAATGCTGGAGAGGCTCCTTTGTATACACCCGATCAAATCCGTGACCTGGCTGCCCATCAAAATGAAGAAAGCTGGTTTTTTGATCAGATAGTCCGCACAGCCTTACAGCAGAATTACAATCTAAGCGTATCTGGAGGTAGTGATAAAACTACTTACATGGTGTCCATGGGTTATTATGACCAGGAAAGTAATTATGTGGGCAACAGTGATTTTGGCGTGCAGCGTTATAATTTTCGTACCAATGTTAGCACGGAAGTGGGACGTTTGAAACTGAATGCTATTTTGGCTTATACACGTAATAATAGTGTAAGTACCACCGGTGGGAGTTTGGAAGTGGATGCCGCCCGTGTACCTACTTATTATTATTACAAAATGAAATCGGAAGATGGAAGATATTTGTTAAATGATGTATTGACTGAATTTAACCCATTGGGAGCATTGGAAGCTGGTGGCCGTAACAAGTATCGTAACAATTATCTGAACGCTAATGTCAATGCTGAATTCCGGCTTATTGACGGATTGAAGTTGCGTGGAGTGTTGGGTGCGGATGTGATAAACGACATGCGTTCTACCCGCAATTTGGGCGTATCCTATTACTTGAATGAAGAGGCTACCGAACCACGTCCAGTGAAAGATACTGACTATCGGACCAGTAACTGGAATCATACGGCTTACCTTATTAATAGCCAACTTTTGTTGGATTACAACAAGACATTCGGTAAACACAATGTCAGCGGGCTTTTTGGAGTAACCAATGAATCGTTTACTTCGTCTAGCAATGAGATTGAGAAGAAGGGGGTAGATCCCGACTTGGGTATCGGTACAGACATTACCAATAGTACTGTGGGAAACATCACAGGAAAAACATTTGTAGATGAATCCAACCGTACCAGTCTGACTTCTCTGTTGGGACGTGTGGGGTATTCTTACGCTGACAGATATTATACAGAATTCAGCTTCCGTTATGACGCTTCTTCCAAGTTTCATAAAGACTACCGATGGGGTTTCTTCCCTTCTGTTTCATTAGGCTGGCGTTTGAGCGAGGAAAACTTTATGCAGGCTTACAAGGAACGTGTGGGTGACTTGAAACTGCGTACTTCTTTTGGTATCTTGGGTAACCAGTCTATTGGTACTTATGACCGTTTTACTGTTTACGAACTGTACAACAACTCTTACGCATACAACAACCAGACAGTATCGGGCGCAGGTTTTAAGTTAGGTAAGGATAATTTGACTTGGGAAAAGACCAAAACCTTCAACGTGGGTGTAGACGCCTCGTTCTTCAATAACGCTTTGAATGTGACGTTCGACTATTTCTACAAGCGTACGAGCGACATTTTAATGAAGCCCCTTGTGCCTTCGGTATTCGGTACGGATATGGCGATGGACAACATTGGTGAGATGCAGAATCAAGGTTGGGACCTCTCTATCAACTATCGTTTGAAAACGGGAGCCGCAAATCATAACTTCAACTTCAATCTTGGTGACTCTTGGAATGAAGTGCTGAAGTACCCTGGTCACGAAAGAATCTCACAAATAGAGGAGTTGAGCCGTATCACCCGTGAAGGATGTCCGTTGGAGTCTTACTACGGTTACAAGATGGACGGCTTTTTCCAAAGCTACGAGGAGATTGAGGCATCGGCTATTCCTGTAGGTGGAAAGGTACAGCCGGGTGATGTGAAGTTTGTAGACCGTAACGAAGATGGTGTCATCGACTCGAAGGATAAGTTTATCTTGGGTAATGCCTTCCCTCGTCTTACTTTCGGTTTCAACTACAATGTAGAATGGAAAGGATTCGATTTCGGTATGTTCTGGCAGGGTGTGGGCAAGCGTGACATGATGCTTCGTGGTGAATTGATTGAACCGTTCCACGCCAATTACTCTTATAATATCTATAAGCATCAACTGGATTTCTGGACTCCTACCAACACCGATGCACGTTGGCCGAGACTTACTGCTCCGGGTTCTACTTCCAACAGAAACAACTACGGAAACGGACAAGGTTCCGACCTATTCTTGATGGATGGAAAATACCTGCGTCTGAAGAACTTGCAGATTGGTTACACATTCCCCAAAACATGGAGCCGCAAGGTGGGCATGGAAAAGGCACGTATCTATGTCAACGGACAAAACTTGCTGACTTTCAGTAATAACTCGTTTATTGACCCTGAATCTTCTGAGTTCGACTCTAAGATGGGTAATAGTGGCGCCAATTCTGGTAGAAACTATCCGACGCTCCGTTACTATGGTTTCGGTATAGACATTGAATTCTAAAAACAACAGATAACTATGAAACTAAAAAAATATATAGCTTTTGCCGGAATGGCTGTTCTGATGCTTTGCAGTTGCAACGAGATGGAGAACGCACCGACAAACAAATTTACGGATAACTCTTATTGGACTTCCACCACCAAAGCCCAGTATGTGGTGAACATGGCTTACAGCCAGATGTACAATGCAGGCCGTATGTGGAGCGATGAAAGTTTGAGTGACAATGCTTACGACGGTCGCAGTGTGGACGACCAACGTGCCATTCGCAAAGGTATGGCCACTCCCTCGCTCGACATCTTCAAGAATGAATGGAAAGACCTTTACGGAGGTATAAAGACCTGCCACGTGTTCCTTGAAAAGGTGGATCTGGTACCCAACATGGACGCATCTGTTAAAGCACGTATGATTGCCGAGATACGCTATATCCGTGCAAGCCTCTACTTCCGTCTGACTAACCTTTATGGTGCAGTACCTTTCTTTACGGAGGACATCACGCTGGAAGAATCGCGGAGTGTAAGTCGTACAGACCGCGAAACCATTATCAGCTTCATTCACCAAGAATTGGAAGACATCAAGGATGCGCTTCCCACTCGCGACCAATTGCCCGAAGAAGACAAGGGCAAAATTACTAAAGGTGCCGTTTGTGCTTTGCAGGCTCGTGTCTACTTGATGGATAGCGACTGGAACAATGTGATGCTTTATTGCGACAATCTGATGAACAAACAAGGCGAATATGGTACTTATGCTTTATTTCCTGATTATGCCGGGCTTTTTGATGAAGCCAATGAGTATAATGAAGAGATTATCATGGATCGTTCTTATGTACCCAATTTGATTACTTGGGGTGAGATGGTAGACATGATTCCTTTGTCAAGAGGCGGACGTGCCGTGAACCGTGTGCCGCAGCAATCGTTGGTAGACACTTATCTGATGCTTAGTGGAAAGACTATCAGTGAAGCCGGGACAGATTATAACCCTGCTTATCCTTACGATAACCGTGACCCACGTCTCACCGCTACTATCATTTATGATGGCTATGATTGGAGTGGCAATGTGGACGATGGCAGTAAAGACGTAGTCATCAACATTCGTCCGGGTTCGGGAACCGATGCCTACGATGGTGGTGGAAACGGCACTTCTACCGGTTATTTCACTCGTAAGTATTATAATCCGCAGGCTTCCGGTGATCAGAATTCCGGTATGAATATCATCACTATGCGTTATGCTGACATCTTGCTGATGTATGCTGAGGCTGTTCACGAAACAAGCGGTATGACTGAAGCGGTATGGAACAAGACTATCCGTCCCATCCGCGAACGTGCCGGATTCACTGCCGATGCAGCCTTGAACTTTCCTGCCGGAAAGAGTAAGGAAGAGATGAGGCAGATTATTCGCGACGAACGTCGTGTAGAAATGGCGATGGAAGGTTTGCGCTGGTATGATATTAAGCGTTGGAAGGCTGGCAACGAATACTTGTCGGGCAAGGTGCGCGGTGCAAGCTTCGTGGACGAGAATAAGCTTGACACTCGCAAGTTCGAAGAGGCAAGAGATTACCTTTGGGCAGTTCCTATCAGTGAAATCAATTTGAATCCCAATCTGGCGCCTAACAATCCGGGATATGGAAATTAACGTGTATCTAAACTCATTAAAAACAATAGAACAATGAAAACAATATTCTCAACAATAGCTCTTTTTTCGGCAGTCCTCTTTGCTACGTCTTGTACGGAAGACATGGAATACAAGGATTCCAAAGTTTCCTCAGTAAATCAGTTGTATGAACCCACTGACGGCAAGGAAGTAGTCTTGCAATCGTCGGCCAGCGCCAGTCTGTTCTTTGAATGGGAGTCGGCCAAGGCTGAAGATAGCGGTGCCCCTCTTTATGAAGTGGTATTCGATAAAGAAGGTGGAGATTTTTCTAAGCCTATTTACAAAGTGCTTTCTGACAATGGCGGTTCTTTGAGCTATGCTACCATCAGCCACAAGACATTGAACAAGGTTGGTGCGGCTGCCGGATTGAACAGTGGTGAGACGGGTACACTTGTTTGGACAGTAATGGCTTCCAGAGGTTTGAATTCTGTAATGGCAAAGGAAAGCAAGAAGCTCACCATCACTCGCTTGGTGGGATTTGAAGAGATTCCGGCACAGCTTTACTTGACCGGAAGTGCTACTGAAGGTGGTATGGATGCTTCTAAGGCCGTGGCGTGTGCTTCACCCGAAAAGGATAAGTTCGAAGTCTTTACGAAGTTGGAAGGCGGAAAGACTTACAAACTGGTAGATAGAGCAGCCGAAGGTGCCAAGGTGTTTTATATCAATGGCAATAAGATTATGGAAGGCGAAGGCGAGACAACCGTAGAAAAGACGGGAGTTTATCGCATTGAGATGGATTTCTCCATTGCATCTGTAACCGTCAGGGAAGTAAGTAAGATGGAATTCTACTTCTGCCCGAGTGGTGCCGCAACTTTTGAATTGCCTTATGTTGGAAACGGTGTGTTCTGCGGTCAGGATAAAATTGAGTTCAAGCAAGAAGGATGGGGGCGCGACCAACGCTATAAGTTCTTGATGACTTATGCTGATGGTAGTATACAGTATTGGGGAACCAAGAATACTACAGACTCTAATCCTGGTGCGGCTACTCCCGAAGATCCTTATTTCTACATTATGGAGACTCCTGATAACCAATGGGATCAGAAGTGGAAACTGAACAATGAATTCGATGGTGCGGCCGATGGCCACAATCCGGGTGCCATCACCAAGATTAGTGTGATATTCAATGTGGAGAACTATACTCATAAAGTGGAATTGGCCAACTAATTTAAGGAGAGATTATGAAAAAAATATTATTTTGTCTGCCCCTGCTTCTTTTGGCACTTCAATCGTGCGAGATAGAAGATGAGTATATGTATGATAAGGGGCTTTACACCATAGATTGGGATGCGGCTGCCGACAGCAGTTCTGTGACCCTGATAGATCGTTTCTGGAATACGGAAGAGAATTATTTCAACTACGGGAATGACGGTTCAATCAAGGATTTCCATTATTGGCCGCAGGCTCATGCTATGGATGTGATGATAGATGCTTACAATCGTACCGGAGATAGCAAGTACAGCGACTTGTTTGACAAATGGTATGTCGGTATCAAGGCAAAGAACGGTGGCAGTTATTGGAACAACTTTTATGATGATATGGAGTGGATTGCTCTCACCATGATTCGCTTGTACGAAGTTACTGATGAAAACAAGTATCTGGAAACTTCTCAAGAGATGTGGAATGAAATCAAGACCGGTTGGAACGATTACGCAGGTGGTGGCATTGCTTGGACTCACGACCAGCTATGGAGCAAAAATGCTTGTTCCAACGGCCCTGCTGCTTTGATTGCTGCTCGTCTTTACCGTATTAACGGGAATCAGGAGGATTTGGATTGGGCTGTCAATATTTATAAATGGGAGCGTGAAAATTTATTTAACCCTGCTACCGGCGCCATCTATGATAATGTGAACGGTGAGACGGGTGAGTTGAGTACACTTTCTCTTTCTTATAACCAAGGTACATTCTTGGGTGCTGCTTACGAACTGTATAAGATCACAGGAGAAGAGTCCTATTTGAAAGATGCTCGTAAGGCTGCCAATTTCGCTATCAGTAATAGCAGCATGATAGATACTGGAAACAATTTACTTCGTGATGAAGGCGATGGTGACGGAGGTTTGTTTAAGGGTATTTTCATGCGTTATTATGTGCAGCTGATTATGGAACCGAATTTGGACCCCATATATAAGAAGAAATTCATCACTTTCTTTAACAATAATGCTGAAATTTTGTGGCGAAAGGGAATCAATAAACTTGATTTGCTGTATAATACTAACTGGGCAATGAACAATAGCGGCAACAACCATCTGACTACGCAGACAAGTGGTTGTACTTTGATTGAAGCCAAAGCTCTCTTTGAAAAGAGCTTGAAATAAGTTAGCAATTAAAAGTGTGTCGAAACTCAATCTGGTTATTGGGTTTCGGCACATTTTTTTTAGAGCCATTTTTAATTGACAGTTATTTTGGAAATAATGTTTTTAGAGACAACAGTTTTTGATATAAAATAAACACAAAAGATGAAACAGAATCAATATTTATTTCTACTGTTCGCCCTGATTGTTCTGACGGGCTGTGGCGGTACGCAGAAGAAATTAACCGAATATGTCAATCCTTTCTTGGGTACGGCTACTTTGTGGGAGCCTGAGGACTTAGGGTATACGCGCAAAATAAAGTCACGTACATGGGGTGCGGAAACTTATCCGGGTGCTACCTTGCCCAACGCAATGGTGCAGCTCAGCCCCGTTACACAGTTTCGTAGCGGTGCGGGCTATCAATATGAGGACACTGTGATTTATGGTTTTTCACATACTGCTAAAGGGCATTGGAACTTGTTGCATGTCCCCATGTTGCCAGTGGTGGGAACTATCGCTCCGGGTAATTATTGCTCCGGGTTTAGTCACGAGAAGGAATCTGCGCATCCGGGGTATTACCAAGTTTATCTGGAACGCTATAAAGTGAACGCCGAGTTGACCAGTACCTTGCGTTGTGCCTACCATAAATATACTTTCGCGAAGGGCGACGATAAGTCGTTATTGGTAGACATCCGCCGTTCTAATAATGATGTCCGTGATTGGAAGATTGAGAAGGTTGACGATAATACGTTCACGGGTTATCAGGATGGCGACGGTAAAATCTACTTTTACGCTAAGACCAACTATAAAATAGGCCAAGTGGAAATGGTAAAAGACGACAAACATGAGGTGGCTGTGCTGCGTTTTATCGACAGCAAAGGTGTTGAACCTTTGGAAGTGAAGGCTGGTTTCTCGTTTGTGAGTATAGAGAATGCTCAAATGAATTTGAAGGCCGAAATGTTGAACAAAAGTTTTGCACAAGTGGCAGAAGAAGCTGATGCGGCTTGGGAAGCACTCCTCTCCAAGATTCAAGTTGCAGGTGGCACGGAACGTGAAAAGAGATTGTTTTATTCTACTTTCTTCCATGCTTTTAAATGGCCGGCTTTGCGTAGCGATGTGAATCATGAATATACTGATGTCCGTGGCGAAGTAGTGAATAACGGCTTCCACTATTACACTGACCCTTCTTTTTGGGACGATTATCGCAACAAACTGGTACTCATAGGTATGATTTCTCCCGATGTGACTACTGACATCATTAGGTCTATTATTGACAAAGGTGAGAAGCGTGACGGCTACATGCCCACCTTCTTCCATGGTGATCACGCTTCCACTTTTATTTCTGGTTCTTGGTTGCGTGGTTTGCATGATTTCGATCTAGAGCGTGCTTATAAGTTGATTCTGAAAAATGCTACGGTGCCCGGTAAAGGAGGACGTCGCTATTTGGATGAGTATATGGAGCGAGGTTGGATTGCTGAAAAAGACACAGTGAATGTACCCACATGGGACGAATACAAAGGGGCTGTGACCAAGACCCAGGAATATGCTTACGATGACTATGCCGTAGCCTTGGTAGCCAAGGAGCTGGGAGATGAAGCCAACTACAAACTGATGATGGAACGCTCCAACAACTACAAGACGCTATTCGACCCCTCTACCGGCTTTTGGAGAGGTAAGATTGACGATGGTAGCTGGATTCAGGATTTCGATCCGTATTATCCCTATTACCAGTACATGTACCGTGAGGCCAATGCATGGAACGCCCTCTTCTTCGCCCCCCACGACCCCGAAGGCATGATTAAGCTCTATCCCAGTAAAGAGGCGGTGGAGGCTAAACTGGATTCCTTATTCAGCGAACCGTGGAGAGGTTACGAGGCCCACAACCTGACCGGATTCATCGGAAACTATTGCCACGGAAACCAGCCGGGACACAGCATTCCTTACACCTATTATTTCATAGACAAACAAGAGAAAGCCCAATGCATTCTTGACAGTCTGATGAACCACTACTATGACATGGGTGCCGACAAGCTGGCTTATGCAGGGATGGATGATGCCGGCGAGATGTCTTCGTGGTATGTGCTCAATGCTATTGGACTTTACACTTATTCGCCTGCCGATCCTGAATATATTGTTACTGTTCCCTTGTTCGATAAAGTGACGTTCAATCTGAATGGTCGTCCCTTTACGATTGTGAAGAAAGGAAGCGGCAAGAAGATTATTGACATTACTTATGACGGTAAAAAGATTGACGGTTACTTTATCACCCATGACCAACTGAGGGAGGGCAAGGAACTGGTGATTACTACGGAATAGATAAACAATGGAGTTATGAAAAGAAATATACTGCTTCTATTCACATTCTTTGCTTGCATTACTGTACAAGGGCAGACTCCGGTTCGTTTGGTTGATCTGAGGAGCGAACATCTTGACAGACCTATAGGTTTGGATAATCCCGTTCCACGCCTTTCTTGGCGGATGGAAGATAGTAGGCAGGGAGCTGTGCAGACTTCCTGGCGGATTGTGGTAGACGAAGACTCGTTGAATGTGGTCAATGGCTGTGGCAGGATGTGGGATAGTGGAAAGAACGATTCCCGTAATCAGCTTGTGGCCTATGCGGGCAAAAAACTGCAGCCTTTCACTAGATATTATTGGAAAGTAATCTGCAGCGACATGGAATATAAGGAGACAGCTTCTCCTGTCTCTTACTTTGAAACGGGCATGATGGGGATGCAACATTGGCAAGGTGCTTGGATTGGCGATGGCAAGGATATTCATTATGGGCCTGCCCCTTACTTCCGAAAAGAGTTCAAGACCGGCAAAAAGGTAAAGTCAGCGCGTGCTTATATTGCCGCTGCTGGACTATATGAGCTTTACATCAATGGCGAGAAGATAGGAGACCACTGCCTTGCCCCTCTCTATACCCGCTTTGATCGCCGCAACTTGTATGTGGCTTATGATGTGACTTCACAATTACAGAATGGTGACAACGCTATTGGCGTACTTTTGGGTAGCGGCTGGTATAACCATCAATCCAAAGCAGTGTGGGACTTCGACCGTGCCCCTTGGCGCAACCGTCCCGCTTTCTGTCTGGACTTGCGCATTACTTACACCGATGGAAGCGTGGAGACTATTCCCACCGATCTCAGTTGGCGGACAGCGTCGGGTGCAATCACTTTTAATAGTATCTATACTGGCGAGCACTACGATGCACGTCTGGAGCAGAAAGGATGGAGCACTCCGGAATTCGATGATTCCAAGTGGCGCGGAGTAGCCTATCGGAGTGTACCTTCTTCCAATGTCACTGCCCAGCAAGTACATCCCATCCGTAATGTAAAGATTTTCCCCGCCGTCTCTTTCCGCAAAGTGGACGAGAAAACATACATCTATGATTTCGGGCAAAATATGTCCGGTGTGACTTGTATTCATGTTTCGGGTGAACGGGGAACGGAGGTCAGAATCAAACATGGCGAACGCTTACATCCAAATGGCCGCCTCGATCTCTCGAACATTGATGTCTACTTTCGAGGCGATAAGGAGAAAGACCCTTTTCAGACGGACATTCTCATTCTGAGTGGAGAAGAGGATGAGTTCATGCCCCGATTTAATTACAAGGGATTTCGTTATGTGGAGGTAGTGGCAGATAAGCCTATTGAGCTTGACCAAAACAGCTTGATTGCTTACTTCATGCACAGTGATGTGCCGGCAGTAGGTAGCTTGGAATCTTCGAGTCCACTGATAGGCAAGCTGCTCCATGCTGCCAATCACTCTTACCTTTCCAATCTGATGGGCTACCCCACCGATTGCCCTCAGCGCGAGAAGAACGGTTGGACTGGTGACGGTCATTTTGCCATTGAGGCAGCATTTTATAACTTTGATGGAATTACCGTTTACGAAAAATGGTTGGCCGACCATCGTGACGAACAGCAGCCCAACGGAGTGCTGCCCGATATTATTCCAACTGGTGGATGGGGATATGGTACAGACAACGGGCTGGACTGGACTAGTACTATTGCCATCATCCCTTGGAATATCTACCTCTTCTACGGTGATAGCAAGCCCTTGAGCGATTGTTACGAGAGCATCAAACGTTATGTGGATTATGTGGAGCGTATCTCTAACAATCATCTCACTACGTGGGGGCGCGGAGACTGGGTGCCGGTGAAGTCAAAATCCAATAAAGAGCTGACTTCCTCGGTCTACTTTTATGTAGATACCAAGATTTTGGCCGCTGCTGCCAAACTCTTCGGCAAACAGGCCGATTACGAATATTATAATGCCTTGTCGGAGGAGATAAAGCAAGCTGTCAATGATAAGTTCCTGAATCGAGAAACAGGCATCTATGCCGAAGGTTCACAAACCGAATTGAGTGTTCCCTTGCAATGGAAGATTGTGCCCGAAGAGTTGATAGGAAAAGTGGCAGCTAACTTGGCACATAAGGTAGAGGAGGACGGTTTTCACTTGGATGTGGGTGTATTAGGAGCTAAAGCTATTCTGAATGCACTCAGCGAAAATGGTTATGCTGAAACAGCTTATAAGGTGGCTGTACAGGACACTTATCCTTCATGGGGTTGGTGGATGGTGAACGGTGCCACTACGCTGCTCGAGAACTGGGATTTGCAGGCTACTCGTGACATCTCGGACAATCATATGATGTTCGGTGAAATAGGTGCTTGGTTCTACAAGGGGCTGGGAGGTATTTTCCCTGATCCCGCGCAACCTGGTTTTCAAAACATTCTGCTCCGTCCCCATTTCATAAAGGGATTGAAACGGTTTGAAGCTCGTCATCGGTCGCCTTACGGTGAAATTGTTTCTCGCTGGGAATGGAAAGGGAAATGTGTGCATTATGAAGTTACAGTGCCCGCTAACAGTACAGCTACACTCACTTTACCTGACAAGGCCGAGAATGTACGGGTGGTGGAACTGGCGGCAGGAAGATATGAGTTTATTGTAAAGTGACCTTGTACTTCATTTATGCTTGCAAATATGTAATTAGCGGGTTTGCCACGTTGTTGTGGCATAACTCGCTAATTTTTATAGTCGGTATGTTAAGGGATGGCTTTTTCATTCTTATAGCCTGATCTTTCCCTCCAACCGTATATCTTCCGACGAAGCCCCTATCAGCAGCTTCACCGTTCCGGGTTCTACAACGAACATCTGCTTTCCTTCGTTCCAATAGCCGAGCTCCTCTTTGGGAACGGTAAGCGTCACTTCCCGGGTTTCGCCGGCCTTGATGGGGATACGCTTGAAGGCGCGCAACTGCTTGGAAGGACGTTCCACTTTGGAGTCCGGATAGCTGGCATAGAGCTGTACGACTTCTTCTCCGTCGCGTCCGCTGGTATTCTTCACTGATACCGTCACGCGGATGTTCTTCTTGTCTTGCTTGACGGATTCAATCTTCTCGTACGTAAAGTCGGAATAGCTCAGACCATAGCCGAAAGGATAGAGCACAGGGCCTTGGTGGTACATATACGTACGTCCGTTGCGGATGTCGTAGTCCATCATGTCGGGCAGGTCGATGATGTCTTTCACCCACGTCTGTACGGTACGTCCGGCTGGATTTACCTTGCCGAAGAGTACGTCGGCCAGTCCGTTGCCCTGCTCCTGGCTGCAGTGGGTGATGTGAACGATGGCAGGCACGTGCTCCTGGCTCCAGTTGATGGTGTAGGGGAAACTGCTGACGAGCACCAGTATGGTATTGGGATTGGCCTTGAGCACCAGCTTCACCAAGTCTTCATCGGGCAGCATCAGCGATTTGCGGTCCACGGCTTCGCGGCCGTCACTGGGGACGGGAGAGAACTTCCAGTCCGCACGCGTGCCGTAAGGATGGTTTCCTACACATACAATGGCGATGTCGGCGGCTGCGGCAGCCTTTTCTGCCTGGCCCATGCGGTTGTCTTCGGCGTGGATGATTTCGGTTCCTTCTTTCACAGCATTGCGTATGCCACTCAGAATCGTTGTTTCGTAAGGCGGGGTACCACTATACCAATCTTGCACGATTTTGTCCGAATACGGGCCTATAACGGCTATTTTACGCAGCTTTCCGGCATCGAGTGGCAGGAGTTTTTTGTTTTTCAATAACACCACGGACTTGGCGGTGACTTCCCGTGCCAGCCTGCGGGCTTCTGCTGTCATGAAAGGCGGTGTCTCCGTACTGTTCTTTCCGATAGAGAGATAAGGGTTACGGGAGTTGTCCCCGTCCAGCAAGCCGAGCTTGAGGGCGACGAAGATGTTCCCGCGGATAGCCTTGTCGATGTCGACTTCGGTCAGTAATCCCTTTTCCAGAGCTTCCTTGACGTAAGGAACGTATGCGTCGAGAAATTGTCCTGTGGTGGCTTTTACTACGGCAGCGGCACCCTCCGCAAAGCTCGGAAAACTCTTGTGCGCTTCAATCAGCAGTTTCAGGGCACCGCCGTCCGTACAGATGATACCGTTGTTGCCCCACTGCTTGCGGGTAATCTCTTCGAGGCAGGGATGGATGGACATGGGGATGCCGTTCCAACTGTTGTAGGCGGCCATGAAGGCGCGGCTGCCTCCCTCGGTGATGCCTTTATAGAAAGGATAAGCGTAGTATTCATGGAACAGCCGCGTGTCGAAGTCGGAGGAAGTGCTGTCCCGTCCGTCCTCGTTACTATTAGCAAGGAAGTGTTTCATCAGAGAGGCAGTTTTCCAGTAGCGGGGATGATTGCCTTGCAGGCCGCGTACGCTGGCAATGGTGAGTTGGGCGGTGAGGAAAGCATCTTCTCCGAAACTCTCCTCGGTACGTCCCCAGCGCGGGTCGCGGGCAAGGTCGGCATTCGGAGCGCGCATCACGAGGGCATGACGCTTGTTACCGGTGGTCTGCATGTAGTAGCGGGCTTCTTCAGCGGCTTGTTCCGCTACTTTCTGCACCAAATCGGTGTCCCATGTGGAGCCCAGACCGTAGGATTGGGGGAATATGGTGGTGGGGCAGTCTGTGGGGACTACTTTCCCATCTTCCGTTCTTTGGCGTCCGCCCCACATGGCAGGCCCGCCGAGGGTCAGCCCGTGCAGTCCTTCGTAGTGTCCGCAACGGGGAATGTTGAGGCGGGGGACACCGAGGTCGGTGGAAAGAAGGTTTATCTTTTCATCCAATGTCAGGATGGAAAGAAGATGGTCTACGCGCTGTTCGTCGGTGAGCGTGGTATCTTGGAAGGCTTGTGTTTGTTGTGCGCTTGTCTGCAGGCAAAGCAGCAGAGAGAAAATGAGGAGTAGTGACTTGTTTCTCATGGTTCATTAGGGTTTAATGGATTCAATGTAGTGAGTTGTCATAGCAAACATTCTTGGTTGTTATCTCAATCTATACCTTTTGTCTGCACGAGATGTTCATCTCATGATGTACGAGATGTATATCTCATGCAACTTGAGATGCGCATCTCGTACATGAAAGGATAGGGGATTATGGGATGGACATTCGTTGCAACCGTCCGTCCTGCGGCAGACAGAGCAACCCTTCGGCTTTCTTTTCGTCTGCCAGATACTTCTTCCACGTAATCTTGTCCCACTTCATTTGGTCTGTGCATTGTGCCACGAGGAGATTGGAACCGAACATGTACTCGTCCTCTACCAGCCATGCACCCGGGTCGTCGGGATACTCCAGCAGCAGGGCTCGGAGCATCGGCCAGCCGTTTTCGGTGCACTCTTTGGATTGTGCATATACGTAGGGCATCAGTTTGTACTTCAGTTCGGCACAACGGCGGAAATAGTCTGTGAACTCTTTCCCGTAGTACCACGGCTCGGTGGGAGGTGCTCCGTGCACGCGGCTGTGGCTGGTGAGGAAGCCGAAGGGCAGCCAGCGGCGGTAGAGGCTTTCGGGGCTTTGGGTCACGAAGCCGCCTATGTCATTGCTCCAGAAGCAGAATCCGCTCAGTCCGATGGAGAGGCCGCTGCGGATGGTTCCCTCGAAACCGGTTTCGGTAGTGGCGGCGTCACCGCCCCAGTGCAGCGGGTAGCGTTGTGAGCCTGCCCATGCGGAACGTGCCCAGATAATGTTTTCGCCGTGTATCTTCTTGATTACCTCGGCCACGGTCTTGTTGTAGCGCAGGGGATAGAGGTTGTGTTCGTATAGTCCGCTACGGCCGTTGGCATAGATGGCATCCAGTGGGGCACCTTCGCCGAAGTCTACTTTGATGGCGCCTACACCCATTTCAATCAGGTTGCCGAGCTTCTCTTGATACCACTGCACGGTTTCGGGGTTGGTGAAGTCCAGCACCACGTCCTCGTAGGGGAGCTGTCCCTTGCCGTTGCGCACGTACAGACCGCGTTCTACCAACTCAGGGAAGAACTTGTTTTTCGGAGTGAAGTAGGGAAGTTGCCAGAGGCAGGTGCGGAAACCTTGTGACCTCAGGTCGGTGAGCATCTGCCGGGGATTGTCGAAGCGGTCGGCGGCAAAGGCGTAGTCGCATTGCCAGTCCACGCTGAACCAGCCGGTATCGAAGTGGATGACATCGCTCGGTATCTTGTTCTCACGCAGTTTCCGGGCTACGTCGCGGCCCTCTGCTTCGCTGAAGTAGGTGATGCGGCTCATCCAGGTGCCGAAGCTCCACAAGGGGGGCATTTCGGGCCGTCCTACCAGTGCGGTGTATTCGCTCAGCATCTCCTTCGGCGAACCTAGGAAGATGAAGATGTCCATCGCTTCGTCTGCCATGAAGAGTTTGGTGGCTCCGATGTAGGAACAGCCGAAGTCGCAGGTCACGGGGGCGGAAGTGTGCATGAACATGCCGTAGCCACGGTTGCTGAAGAAGAAGGGGATGGGCTTGTACATGTCCGGGGTTTCGGGGCCCTGCGGGTCGGTGACAAAGAGGTTGACCTTCTGCCCGGTCTTGTTCAGTGCGGTGGCGGACTCGCCGCAACCGTAGATTTTCTCGTTCGGCGCGAGGCTGAATACGGGATTGATGCTGCGTGAGTTATCCGAGCCGCGCTTGATGAAGCTGAATGGAGGTACCTTGACCTGCGTAGAGTCGTTGTCGCTCCAGCAACGGGTCTGTGTCAGCAGGCGTCCGTCGGCGTCTTTCAGTACCAGACGCCAGGGATAGTTCTGGATGAGCAGGCTGCCGTATCGGGAGGTGTACAGCGTACCTTTGTCCGTCTTCTCGGCTTTCCAGAAGGAGCGTCCGTCGGCGGGCTTTCCTATGAGCATGGGGTCGTCAGCATCTTCTTTCGGTACGATGGGCGAGGTGAGCATACGGATGCGGAGGGTACGTTCGCTGACCGGCTCGACGGTGAACGTCAGTTGCGGGTTATTGTCGTAGGCGGTCTCCGGGAAGTCCAGCGACTGGAGGGGCTGGTGCAGGTAAGTGTTTGCATTGAATGCCTGGCGGGGCATCAGTTGCTGGCGTTTCCACTGGACAGTTCCTTTACCGGTGGAGGTGTCGAACGATACCAGGCTGTCGGCAAAGAAATAGGTGTTGCTGAGGTCCAGAAAATCCTGGCTCATGTCTTTCGACTGGGAAAGCAGGTATTGCACGCCGGCATTTGTTTTCAGTTGGGCATGCGCGGGCGGGGTGGCAGTTGCTGCCAGCAGCATAAAAGCTGCCCCTTTCATCAGTTGTCTCTCTTTCATGATAAATATATGATTTACGGTTACTGTTTCGATGCCGTAAAAGTAGAGAAATCCACACAGATGAAAGGGGCAGGTATGTTGCTTATGTGGGGCTGAAATGTTTATTTTGCTTCTATTTGTTTCCTTTAAGGATGCCGGTGTCCGTATCTTCGTTCTGTATGCGCTTGGCGGCAGTCTTGCGTTTTCGTCCGAAGTCCATGCCGTAGGTCACTTTCACCAGCAGCATACGCGAGGTTTCGTTGACGTATTGGTAGCTGGTATTCCCGGCCCGGCGGTTCCAGTTTTCGCTGCCTATGCGGTAGTTGTCCATGAAGGGATTGTTCATGGCAAGGGTAAGGCTGAAACGCTTCTTGAAGTAGGTCAGAGCGATGTCGTGCAGGTCTTCGCCCAAGGCCAGCGTTTCGCCGTAGAGGGTGGGACGGTGGGTGCGCAGGTTGAAGGTGAGAGCCATGCACTTGTAGGCAGCTTGGGCGTTGACCACGGCGTAGAGGTTGCAGTGCGTGTGGTGGTAGTCGGCGGCGCGGCTGTCAAAGTAGTCCATGCCGAGGGCGGCACGCAGCGAAATCAGTCCGTGCATCAGCTGGTAGCGGAATTCGTATTCGGCGTTCCATTTCTGCCAGCTGTCCTGGTTGGCCATCTCGCGTACAAAGAGGTTCTGCTCCTGCCGGGTCTGCTCCATGATGGGGTTGTTGCGGTAGTGGAAGCTGAGGTTGAGGGCGGTGCTCCAGTCGGTGCGGTGGTAGTCTAGGGTCAGCCGGTTGCGGTATTCGGTGGAAGGGGTGAGCAGGGCATTGCCGCGGCGCAGCTGGTAGTAGTCCAGTTGCTGCTCCACGCAGCTCAGCTCGGCCAGGGTGGGGGCGATGCTCTCCACGCTGCCCCGATATCGGATGGTGAAGCGGTCCGAGGGGGTGAATCCGGCACGGAGGATGGGGCGCAGCAGCAGGCGATGGTAAGACTGCTCTTCTTGGCTTGCCCGGAGGTAGCTGCCGCCCATACCTACGGACAGGTTCCATTTTTCCATCTTGCGGTTCCATTCGGTGTAGAGGTAGAGTTCTGAGTTGTGCAGGCGGTTCTCCGTGTTCTCGGTGCCGAAGTAGCGGTTGTTGGCGTAGCCGTAGGTCTGCTTCAGGCCGATGCTCCACGTGTCGGTGGGGGAGGCGGACTTCTCGTAGAGGGCTTCAGCGATGAGGGCGTACTTCTTGCCGTCCACGTTGTTGCTGAGGCGACTCAGGGGAGAAGAGGCATTGTCTTGGCTTATCAGATAGTCCAGGCGGCTGTCGGTGTCGGTGTAGCTGCCGGTGAAGTCGAGGATGAGCGTCTGTCGGCGGGGCAGGTTGTGTTGATAGTAGAGGTCGAGGGCGGTTGTGGCGGAGTGGTCGCGGCTGTGGTTGAGCAATTCCAAGGGGGAAGTGGAGAGTTCGGGGTTGTAGAGGCGGCTGTCCAGTTCGGACTTGGGCGTGTTGAGGTACTTGCCGCGCAAAGCCACGTTCAGCATCCGGTTGTCCGCTTTTAGGTAATTGTAGTTCAGGGTGAGCCAGTGGTGGTTATAGCGCAGGCGGCCGGGGATTCCTTCTTCTTGCTGCAGCACGTGGCGGTTGTCGTCGAAGAGGTATTCTTCGCGGTTCTCGTTGTAGAACTCTTTGAAAGCGGCATGTTGCATGTCGTAGTTTACGCTCCACTCCGATGCCTTGTGGTTGTATTTCCCGGAAACGCGGTTCACGCCATATACTGTGTTCACGGCCTCCATCAGGTCTGCCATGAATCCGCCTCCCTGCATGCTCTGTTTCAGCTTGTAGTTGATGACGACGGCTGCATCCTTGAAGCGTGCGCCGGGATTGTCGTTGTGCTCCACACGCGCCACTTCATCGGGCTTCAGGGCAAGGATGTCCTTCAGTTCCACAGGACGGCCGTTGATGCAGAAGACGGGAGTGCCGCCGCCCGATACTTCTACAGTGTTGAATAGACTGTTCACTTGCAGGCCGTTGAGCTGCATCTTCTCCAACAGTCCCAGTGCGTTGGTGGAAAGCTGCTTCTGCTGTGCGGTAGGGAAATAGATGTTCCGGTCGCCGCGCCGGAGGCAGGGAGAGGCTTGCACTACGACTTCTTGGGTTTCTACGTCTATCAGCAGACTGTCCTGATGATAGGTTTCTGTCATTTTCTGTGCGTGTGCGGCAGCGATGGTTGCTGCCAGTGCGAGGAGGATAAGTACGATTCTTCTGTTCATATAACTTTGCTTTTTAGTTTTTCGTTTTGAAATCCGTTGGCAAAGCTATGGATGAATCCCGGTAGGGGCAAGAATGTGGGACAGACGACGGCTGAAGGTGATGTGTGACGGCTGTTTGGGACGAATGGAGGGATGAATGGACTTAAATACGGATGCTCCGGTAGATGGCTGCGGCGTATTGGCGCGATACGGGGACTTGCTCTTTGGTGGCTTTCAGGGTCAGCCGATAACCTTGTCCGTTACCCGATACATGCTCTACGTGGGCTATATTCACAATGTAGGCTCGGTGGCAGCGCATGATGCCTTGCACTCCTTGCAGTTGTTCTTCCATCTGCTTCAGGGTGCAGCGCAAGGCTTTGTGTACTTCTTTTCCCTCATATAGATAGTGCACGAGGGCATAGTTCCCGTCCGACTCCACGAAGAGTAGTTCTGCAGGCGATTTCAGTTCCACTGTCTCCCGGCTGTTGCCTTCCAAATGCAGAGGGCTGTCGGCTGTTTTAATGTGTTCGGGGGAAGCGGCGCTTTCCGCGGAACCGGAAGCAGTGGGGTTACCGGAAATTCTGCAGGCTTCGGAGGAGGCTTCTTCCGGCATCTGCAGGTTCTGTTTCTTCTTTTCCTTGGCCAGTGCCTCGTTCAGTTCCATTACCTCCTGCAGGCGCTTGGCAAGCTGGCGGCTGTGTTCCATATAGTAGCTGAACAAAGTGAGGAAGAAAGAGATGATGAGTGTATATCCGCTGTTTATCCAGAACGCTTTCAGCGTGAAACGTCCGTCGGGATAAAACCAGCCTTGCCGGATGTCTCCGGCGTAGGCCCATGCAGAATAGCAACAGATGAAAGCTCCCATAATGGGGCAGATAAGCAGTCCGACGGCAATGTTGCGTTTGAAGTCCCATTCTTCCCGTCGCGGCATTCGCAGCGCGTAGGTTGTCAGCAAGCTCGCCAGCAGATAGGTGATGGCAGACAATACGGCATAGCCCACGATGATGGGGTACTTGTAGTGCTCCACCCGGTCTATGCCGAAGGGCTGTAGCAGCACCATGATAATGATGCATGCCACTCCGGTGTAGAGCGCATAGAAGAAGGGGCCGTGTTTCATTTCTTCTTCCCGTAGAAACACATGAAATACACCCCGATAATCACAAACGGGATACTGAGCCACTGGCCCATGTTCAGCGTCATGTTGTCCTCAAAGTTCACCTGGTTTTCTTTCAGGAACTCGATGAAGAAACGGAAGGTGAAAATCTCCGTCAGGCAGAGTCCGAAGAAGAAACCGCGGTGATAGGGCAGGGAGGCTTCGGCCTGCACGGTGGTTGATTTCCGCTTGGTGGTGCTGAAATCTGTTTCAAGTTTGCTCTCTTGTTTCTTCTGCCCGCGTTTGTATAGCCAGACCATCCCCAGGAAGAAAATGAAGTAGGCGATGGCTTCGTAGAGCTGTGCCGGATGGCGGGGCAACATGTCTTCCCGTTCGAAGATGAATGCCCAGGGCACGTCGGTCGGTTTGCCGATGATTTCGGAATTCATCAGGTTGGCAAGGCGGATGCAGCAGGCGGTGATGGGAGTGGCAACGGCTATCATGTCGAGCACGTCCATGTAGTGCATCTTCGTCTTGCGGCAGTACATCCAGAGGGCGATAATCAGGCCCAGCGTGCCGCCGTGGCTGGCAAGGCCGGTGTAACCCGTCATTTTCCATCCTGCGGCGGTCTGCTTGATGGGGAGAATCATTTCAACGAAGTGGTCTTGGTAGTAGGCCCAGTCGTAAAATATGCAGTGGCCCAGTCGTGCGCCTATCAGTATGCCGAAGAAGCAATAGAAGAAAAGAGGTTCGAATTTCTTTTCGTCTATTTTGCGGTCGCGGTACTGGTGTTGCACGATAAGGTAGGCAAAAGCGAGGCCGATAATCCATAACAAACCGTAGTAGCGGATGGATATGCCGAAGAAGTTGAATAGTTCGGGGTCGGGGTTCCAGTTGATGGTGAGTAGTGATAGCATATTTATGAAGAATTAAATTACTGAATTACGGGGTTGTTCGGGACAAAGGTATGAAATTATCTCGTTTGGCAGTTCATTGTGGCAGTTTATTTGAATTTCTCCGCCACCATCCTATACGTCGGCACCTCAATCCCTTGTGCCTCTGCAGCCGTAATCATGTCGAACAACAAGCCTTGTACTTCGCTCTGATGCCCTTTGGCCATATCTTTCTGCATGGAGGCGGTACTTTCGGGGGCGAGTTTGTCTATTACTTTGAGGTTATACTGCACGATGTCTTCCTTAAATTCTATACCCAACTTCCTGCCCAAAGCTGCACTCTCTTGTGACAGTCCGATAAAGGTGTCGCGCACTTTGCCCGGTTTCTGGACTTCGCCCATAGGTACGTCGTAATAGGCTCCGGTGACGGCCATAGCAGAAATGAAGGACCACTTGACGAATGTGTCCCGGTTGATGTCGTCGGAGATTTCGGCTTTGATGCCGCTTTCCTGCAAATCGCGTTGCACGGCTTCCAATGTTTCACGGGAAACAATCGTGCCGCGGTGTGCTCCGTAGACGAGCCGGAAAATCTTTCCCATCTGCGTGATTTCTCCCCGTCCGGATACGAATCCTACGATGTAGATGCAGCCGTCGAGCACTGTGACGCCGGGGACCAACCGTTGGATACGGGGACCGGTTCCGTAAACATTCAGGATGGGGATTACCACTGTACGCTCGTGTGAGGCACGTTTGATGAGTTCCGTAATGGAGTCTACGGAATAACCTTTGACGCAGACGAAGATAACATCCGCTTTGCCTTGGAATTCTTCTGCGGTAAATGTCGCCACTTTCAGACAATGTTCACCTTTCAAATCGGAGTGCAGTTGCAGACCGTTCCCGCGTATGGCGGCAAGGTGTTCGCCGCGTGCAATGCAAGTGACGTCTTTGCCGGATAATGAAAGAAAGGCGGCGATGCTTCCGCCTACGCCGCCGGTACCTGCTATGAGGTATTTCAGATTACTGTTTGCCATTTGTTGTGTATGGTTTATTGAACGTAGTTTTCCTTTTCCATATAGTAAAGCCCTTCGCCCCGGTCACCGTTCTCCATGTCTTCCAGCTCTACTTTGAAGATACGGTAGGGAAGGTCTTTTCTGGGATGCTTGGGCATGTCTACTGTCAATAGATAGGCGTTGCCATATTCGTTGCTGTCGAAATATTCTTTTATTTCCTGCTTCATCAGCACGGGGACTTTCTCGCCGTCTATCCAGACGGTGACTTTCAGTTGCCCGGGGCGGGGAGCCATCTGGCATTCTTTGGCTTCTTCGTTTTGTTCTTGTTGCTCAATGTCACTCAGGTTTTCACCGTGTACCAATGACTCGGGCTTTGTTTCTTTCATCCATTGGTAGGTACGTGTCAAGCTCATGGGACGGACGTATATCTGATAAGTAGGCATGGCTCCGGGGATGCGGAAAGCACGCAGGCCATAAGCTTCCATACGATGATAACGTATGTCGAGTGTAGTGTCGCGGTCGGCGATGAAATCCCAGGCCCAGAACTCCAGGCGGTGTTCAGTCTCGGGCAGCCCGCTTTTCATGGCAATGTGCGCATAGGAGGGCAGATAAATAGAGGCTGCACTTTGATATTTTCCTTTGGGTATACGGGCCGTGTAATGCCCGTCTTTGTCGGTTATGGCTTCTATGATGTCATTGAACTGCGGGTTTTGCCACCAGACGCTGGCACTGTCTATCGGCTGTCCGTTGTAATCAGTCACCCGTCCGTGAATGGTTACTGAGTCTTGCTGTTGTGCATAAACGGCAGTACAGGACAATAAGAATAAAAGGAAGATAATCTGTTTCATATTGTTATTGTATGGAGTTTATTAGAAAATGGCAATGTACAAAGAAAGTACATTGCCATCTGGAATGAATATCATTACACATTGAACCTGAAGTGCATGATGTCCCCATCCTGCACCACATACTCCTTGCCTTCCACACCCAACTTTCCGGCTTCGCGCACGGCTGCTTCGCTGCCATACTTGATATAATCCTCATACTTGATGACCTCTGCCCGGATAAACCCTTTCTCGAAATCCGTATGGATAACGCCGGCGCATTGCGGTGCTTTCCATCCCTTGCGATAGGTCCATGCCTTTACTTCCATCTCTCCGGCAGTGATGAAGGTTTCGAGGTTCAGCAGGCTGTAGATAGCTTTAATCAAACGGTTGCAGCCGCTTTCTTTCAGTCCCAGGTCTTCGAGGAACATCTGCTTTTCTTCGTATGTCTCCAGTTCGGCGATGTCGGCCTCGGTCTGGGCGGAGATGATGATGAGTTCCGCATCCTCGCCCTTGATGGCTTCACGCACCTGCTCTACGTACTGGTTGCCGCCGGCGGCGCTGACATCATCCACGTTGCAGACATAGAGCACGGGCTTGGTAGTAAGCAGGAACATCTGCTTGGCGCATTGTTCCTCGTCGTCGTTCTGCGGGATGACGGTGCGGGCGCTTTGTCCTTGTTCCAGGGCATCCTTGTAGCGGAGCAGGAGTTCGTACTCTATCTTTGCAGCCTTGTCGCCACCCACCTTGGCTATTTTCTCTACGCGCTTGATGCGGTTTTCCACGGTTTCGAGGTCTTTCAGTTGCAGCTCTGTGTCGATGATTTCCTTGTCGCGTACGGGGTTCACCGAGCCGTCCACGTGGACGATGTTGCCATTGTCGAAGCAGCGCAGCACGTGGATGATGGCGTCGCACTCGCGGATGTTGCCCAAGAACTGGTTGCCGAGTCCTTCACCTTTGCTGGCGCCTTTCACCAGTCCGGCAATGTCGACAATGTCGCACACGGCGGGTACGATACGCCCCGGGTGAACCAGCTCGGCGAGCTTCGTCAGTCGTTCGTCGGGTACGGACACTTGCCCCATTTGGGCGTCGATTGTACAGAACGGGAAGTTTGCCGCTTGTGCCTTTGCGCTGCTCAAGCAGTTGAAAAGAGTGGATTTTCCTACGTTGGGAAGGCCCACGATACCAGCTTTTAATGCCATAGTGTTATCTTGTTTTTTAGTTATTGTTCAGTTAATTGGATGCAAAGATAGTGCAAACCGAAGGCAGAATGAAATGAACGCGTTCATTTTTTATGCTGAGGTGCAGCCTATCTTCACTTTTTTAAGCAAAGATAGTACTTACCGGGGAAAGTGGGTATGTTAATTTGCATTAAAAGCACGAGAGTAAAATGATAAATTGATAGTTTTGTCGCAATTATAAATTTAAGTATCATTCTATAAATCAATGCGATTATGAAAAACAAAGTAAGAAAAATTCTGATGATTTTCTCATGTCTCATCGGTCTGTCTTTTACATTATCTGCACAGAATCCTTATCTGCCGCTTTGGGAATTTATTCCTGATGGTGAGCCCTATGTGTTTGAGGATCCTGACTGTCCCGGCAAGTACCGTCTTTATATTTATGGTTCGCACGATAATCTCAAGTGGATGTATTGCGGACGTGACCAGGTGGTGTGGTCGGCACCCGTAGAGGACCTGACCCGTTGGAGATATGACGGCGTGATATTTAAAGTCAATGAGTCGCCCGAACTGTATAAACTGAATGCTGATGGAACCGACGACGTGCTTTTTGCCCCTGACGTGACAGTAACTACCGATGCCGATGGTAAGAAAACTTACTACCTCTTTCCGAATAATCAAGGTGGTGGGCGCAATTCCATGATTGCCAAAAGCGACCGTCCCGATGGCCCGTTTACGGTATGCAACTGGCATAAGGAGCGTCCTCGCGAGACTTTCGGTTGTTTGGGATTCGACCCCGCAGTGTTTGTCGATGATGATGGACGTGTGTATGGTTATTGGGGATTTGGCATTTCGCATGGCGCGGAGTTGGACCCCACTACTATGTGCACGGTAAAGCCGGGTACCGAAGTGGTGGAGAACATGATTTCAGGCTATCGGCAGGAAGGTATATTCCGCTTCTTTGAGGCATCCTCCATCCGCAAGATTGAGGATAAGTATGTGTTTATCTATAGCCGTACTACCGCTGAGGGTGAAGATGGTCTGCCCAATGCAAGCAACTATACGTTGGCCTATGCCTACAGCGAGCATCCTCTGGGTCCCTGGACCTATGGCGGAACAATCATCGATGCCCGTGCGCGCGAATATGATGAAAAAGGCAATGTGATAGCTTCGGCCATGCCCGGTGGAAATACGCATGGCAGTATCTGCAAGATAGGAGGGCAATGGTACGTGTTCTATCATCGCCAGATAGGTACCGATTGCTATGCACGCCAAGCTATGGTGTCGGCCATTGATGTAAAGGTGGAAAAAGGAAAAGGCGGGAAAGTCGTGATTTCACGCGGAGAGTTCAATTCTGAAGGCTTCCTTCTTGAAGGGCTCAATCCTATGCAGCGCATCTCGGCCGGGCTGGCTTGTTGGCACACCAATCCCGGAGGAATCAAAGAGGTCTATCCCCATTATGTGTATACGGGGTCTTATATCCGGCCTGTGTACCGGGATAATAATCCCTATGCCGGCGATAACAACCACAAAATCCCGTTCGCTCCGGTGGTGAATAACACAAGTGGGTCGATTGTAGGATATAAATACTTGAATATGAATGCCGTTCCGCGAGATAAGTCTTTGCAGATGCAGTTAAGGTTGAAGGCTGAAGATACCGACGGGCGCATCCGCATCATGCTGGGTAGCCCTTGGACAACAAAAGGCGGTGTAGAGATAGGACTTGTGAATGTGAAGGCTGGCAGCACTTGCAGGGAGTTCTATGCTTCGCTCTCTATTCCGGCAAAGCTGCATAAGGGAAAGCAGCCGCTCTTCTTTGTCTTCGAATCAGAGACCGAAGGCCAGTCCATCTGTGAGTTTTATGATTTCCTCATGTTGGCACGCCTATAAGTCTTTATATTTATGGAGGCGGATACTTATCTTGTGAGACCTTCTAAATAGAGCTATTGTATTAGTTCACAGTACTGAACACTTTGTTACACCCCGTCGGAACAGATTGTTTCTCTTGTATGAAACGACTTGTTTCGACGGGATAAAACGATTTGTTCCGTTATAGGAAACACTTTGTTTCCTTATAGAGAACACTCTGTTCCATTATAGGAAACAAATCGTTTCCATAGTCGGAAATGAAATGGGGCATATGCTTCATTGATACCGCTATTACTTTTCCTCCTCGAATATTCGGTTGAAAACTTGCCGCAGCTGTCCTTCGTCTGCGATAATGGCTTGGAGCTTCTTCAGCTGTTCCGCATTCTTCCCCTCGGGAAACCAAAGCTTCAGATAACCGCCGGGTGCATATTTTGCCATGAGATGCTGATGGAACCGCTGGTAGTGCCACTCCTTGTCGGCGGCAGGATTCTGTTTCAATCCGTACTGCACGGTGCGGCGCAGGGTGATGTCCGGATCGATGATACGGTCTGCTTCGGCAACAATCTTGCCGTAGATGCTACGAGGTTCGTGGTCTGTAGAGGCCCGGTGGTCCTCTACGGCTTCTTTCATGAGGAGGATTTCCGTGTCGGAGAACCATTGCCGCAGGGTGGAGTCCGCCATCAGTATCTCGCCGGAGACAAGGTGGTGGGTGGCGCGGTCGCGGCACAGTCCCGTGTCATGGTAGGCGGCAATGACGTATGCCAGGCGTTCGTCCGCTTCGGGATATTGCCGGGCGAGGGCAAGGCTTTCTTCGATGACGGTGCGGACGTGTGAGAGGTTGTGTGCCTTGTCAAACTCCTTGTACCGGGGAATGATTGCTGTCTCGATGTAGGTAATGAGGGTCTTGGGTATCATGTGGCATTCCTTTTTCGGGTAAAGGTACGAATAATAACCGATAGCTGAATAACGAGGAGCAGGGAATGGCTCATAATCAGGTACCGATTACTATCTGTCTGTTTACTTAATGTTCCAAAGACTGCTCGTAGCTTTTCCCGTTGGCGTCAGTCACCACGATTTTTATTTTCTTTGCTTTATCGCTCGGTTTTGTAGAAAAAAAGAAATAAGCATTCTTGTTAGCTTGGCGACCACGTTCCTTCATATCCTTTCCCTCTGTGACAGCTTTGCGCTGCAGGAAGAAATCATAATCAGGATCCATGCCTTTATACTGCTTCATTTCGCCTTTCAACTTCCCGTCTTCGTAGTATTCCACTTTCCAGCGGTTATCCCAATTCCATACCTTGACGCAGAGTTCGTCTTCATGGCCGGGTACTGTACCCACGGGATAGTAACGGAACTGATAGTCACGGTCATGTCCTAATGACTTGAAATAATTTGCAATTCCGTTCTTGCCGGATTCGAATACTTGGTAGCCAATAGGGGTACCGTCTTTGCTATAGATGCCGTCCCATAACCACCACGCGCCTCCGATGGAGGCGATATTGTACTCACGAATGTTGTTTCTGATTTGTGTGTTGCATTGTACATGAGTGTGACCACTGAGAATATCTACCTTATAACCCTCGAAAAGGTCGAGTAACTCGGCTACGCGTCCCAACTTGTAGTTCTCGTTATAGAAGTATGCCGGAGCATGCATGCAAACAAACAGATGAGCCCCTTTGGGGACGTACTGCAGATAGCTCTTCACCCAATTGAGCTGCTGATCATTGAGCCCCACCTCATACTTCTTGTTTCCTTTATAAAGGATATTGTCCAAAACGATATAATAGTCTTTTCCAGCATTGAACGCATAGTAAGTGGGTCCAAAGAAATGCCGATAAAGATGTGCACTGGCATCATCGTCGCTCACCTCCTTGTCGTGGTCGTGGTTGCCGATAACCGGATAGATGGGAATTTGGATCTTTGCTATCTCTTGCTTGATGTGGGGAAACATTTCCAGGTTATCCCATAAGATGTCGCCCAAGAAGATGGCGAAAGCAGGAATATTCTGGCTCATATATTCAAAGCCCACTTGCTTGAGGTCGGGGAAAGCTTCCGTTTCAAGCCGATGGAATGCGTTCTCTCCGCGCGGTTGTGTATCGGCTGCTGCCATCATGGCGTATTTGCCTCCTACTGTTCCCCAGCGATGGAGCTGGAAATCGTGGCTGTTCTCGTTCAGAGTCTTATAGAAGACGGGAGTACCCCCGTTGCAAGGAGCCATATAGCCTGAAGGTGTCACTACATAGATAAAGTGGGCCTTCTCATCAGCATCAATCATATAGCTTCCGTCTTCACTGGTAAGAGCGAATGCGGTGCCATCGGTTACTACAACTTTGGCCAGCCCCTTGCCGTCGGCCATGACTTTGCCTTTAATCTCTTTAGCTTCTGCCCCTATTGCCATAAGCAGCAATGCGGCGTAAAAAATGTTCTTTTTGTTCATTGCTTTTCTCTTTCAATTATTTGTTGTTTGAATTGAGAGCAAAAATAGGTGAGTGAAATTACTTCGTCGTTTCTATGGGGTTACGTTCAAGTTACATATGTCGGGCTCTCATCCGGTGTCATATCAAAATCACAGAAGTGACACAAGTCTGTAATACAGCATCCATTCTTTTGCAGCCGAAATTAAAATCATCATAGAAACTAATGAAAACAAGAATGATTAAATCCTTTGTGTGTGTCTGTGGGCTGCTTGTTTCGTTGAATGTAGTCGCAGCTTCACTGAAACCCGTCAAAGGTAAAGTGGTGGACCGGTTCAATAATCCACTTCCCGGTGCTACAATTCAAGTGACCCATTCTCCCGAGAAAACCATTACCGATGTGGACGGCAACTTCAATTTTGAAACCATCGAAGACGCGGAACTCATCGTATCCTACATCGGCTTCCGTACCCTCAAGCTGAAGACTGCAGGGGAGAACTTCATTCATGTGGTACTGGATGAAGACTCACAATTGCTTAACGACGTGGTAGTGGTAGGTTATAGCACTAACAAGAAGGTTAATCTGTCAGGCTCGGTTTCTTCGCTTAACAGCGAGAAGCTTGCAAACCGTCGAGTATCAAACGTATCTTCGGCTCTGCAAGGCATGGCTGCAGGTGTAACTGTCACTACACAGAGCGGTGAGCCAGGCGGCAATGGCGGTCATATACGTATACGTGGTATCGGAACCTTCGGTGGTGATAGTGCCGCCCCGTTGGTGTTGGTCGATGGCGTAGAAGGAACCATAGATGAAGTGGATCCTAACATCATCGAGTCAGTGTCCGTCTTGAAAGATGCTGCATCTGCATCCATCTATGGTTCACGTGCTGCCAATGGTGTCATTCTGGTGACTACCAAACGGGGTGGCAGTCAAGACAAGTTCAGCATATCCTATAAAGGATATTTTGGATTCCAAGGCGCAACGATGCTTCCTCAAAAAGTGGATGCATTGGAATATATGCAATTGGAAAATGTGGCAGCAGGTAACGACGGATCCGACCTGCCCTATAGTGATGAATATATAAGGGAATATGTGGCTGGCATGGCTACTGACCCGGACATCTATCCTAATACAGACTGGCAGGACTTGATTCTTACAGAAAACGGATTCAACCATGGGCATACGCTTACTCTGACTTCTTCATCAGAACGTATCAAGACACTTACTTCTATAGGGTATCTGGACCAGACGGGTATAGTGGTCAATTCCTCTTACCGTAAAATCTCTGTACGCAACAATATGGACATCAAGCTTAGCGACCGTCTGGACATGAAGTTTGACATACAAGTAAACAATGCCAATAAAAATAGTTCTCCCTACGAAGGACATGCCTTCAATTATATGAACACCCGAACCCCGAACATTGTCAATCAATTTACTACTGGTCTTTATAATGGGGCAAATGGTCTGATGGGCAATAACCCCGTGCTGTTGTTGCGTGAAGGCGGTATTGTGAAAAACAATGTTATCCGTGCTACCATGGCGATGGCTCTGACCTATAAGATTCTCGATGGATGGAATGTGTCAGTTCAAGCCACTCCACGTTATATCACCAAGAATAACCATAACTATAAGAATTCTGTCACCACGTATGGTGACCCGGAAGGTACTACCAGCTTCAAGAGCGGCGAAACCTACAACTCGCTTACAGAATCGGCCTACCGTTACTTCTACTGGAACACACAGGCACTGACCAACTATGAGAAACAGCTGGATGACCACTACTTCAAAGTAATGGCAGGTATGGAGTGTCAGACCTATACAGAAAAGACTCTTTCTGCCTATCGTCAAGTATTCAACTTCCCTCAATATGACCAAATTGATGCCGGTAACATTGAGAACATGAACAATGGAGGAGGGGAGTACCAATGGGCCATCAACTCCTTCTTTGGCCGCTTGAATTACAACTACAAGGAACGCTACCTTGTGGAGGCCAATATCCGTACCGACGGTTCTTCCAGATTTGCAGAGGGTAACCGATATGGCGTGTTCCCTTCATTCTCTGCAGCATGGCGCATCAGCGAGGAACCCTTTATGGAATCTATACGCGATAGAGTGGATAATCTGAAATTACGTGCCTCTTGGGGCAAACTGGGCAACCAGAATATCGGAAGTTCCTATTATCCCACTACTCAGCAACTCTCTACGGGCTCTATATCTATGGGAGGTAATCTTTACACGACCTCTGCTGTTACCTCGCTCTCCAATAGGGACCTTACATGGGAGACTTCTACCATGACTGACTTAGGCATAGATCTTTCACTGTTCGGCTGTATCAACATCACTGCCGACTGGTATAGGAAGATAACGGATGGTATCCTGATGAAGCTGGACATCCCCAACCACATTGGTATGGGTGCTCCCTTCCAGAATGCCGGCAAGGTAAGAAACCAGGGATGGGAGCTAAGCGTAGGCTACAGCAAGAAGCTGACGAGGGACTTTTCGCTGGATGCCGCCCTTACGCTGAGCGACGTGAAAAACACCATCACCGACATGCGGGGCACAAGCAGCACAAGCGGTGATATTCGTAACCAAGAGGGGTCTTCCATTAACTCCATTTACGGATTGATATGCGACGGTTTCATCAATTCACAAGAAGAAGCGGACGAAATCAATGCCAACTGTCCCCAATTCGGTACAACCGTATATCCCGGTGACCTGAAATACCGGAATGTCAGCGGAGACAACAAAATTACTACAGATGACAAGACGATTATCGGAAGTACAGTTCCACGCTATAGTTATAGCTTTAATTTAGGAGTGGGATACAAAGGAATTCGTCTTTCGGCTTTCTTGCAAGGAGTTGGCAAGGCCGACGGTTATCTCAATTCCTACTATGTGATGCCTTGCTATCAGGGAGGAACCTACCGCAAGGAACACCTTGACTATTGGACGGAGCAGAATCATGATGCATCCACGCCTCGCCTCTCTTATAAGAGCAGTAACAACACCTATACATCATCCTTCTGGATGAAGAGTGCCGCTTACCTGCGTCTGAAGAACCTGCAGCTGGGTTACGACCTGCCCTCCAAATGGATGAAAGCCATCGGACTGAAGTCTGCCTACATTTATGCCAATGCTGAGAATCTCTTGACTTTTACTGACTTTTGGGATGGCTATGACCCCGAAGTCAACTATAACGCATCAGCAACAGATGGGGTATCTCTGGGTGCGGCAAACAATTATCCCCAGACGAAAGCCTTCACTTTTGGCGTTGACATCAAATTCTGATTAGCCGGAATAGGGAAACCGTCTGTATTCAAGAAGACATAAAAAGAAAAAATGATATGAAACGAAACAATATTTATACAGCACTCCTTTCGCTGTCTCTATTAGGTCTCGGTGCTTGTTCACTCGACCTTGAACCACTCACTTCACCGTCTTCTGCCTCTTATCCTTCGAGTATGGAAGAGGCGAATTTCGGTTTGAACGCTGTTTACTCATCTCTGACAGCTTATAGTGCCAGCACCACCACCTGGTGGAAGGTGACAGACAATATTACCGATATTGGTGCTACACGTGTCAACACGGCTATGTATACGGAATTAATCACCTCCGGAGCTTCTGCTGAAAACGCGGTGGCAAACAAGCTTTATAATTGCGTGTATAAGACCGTGGCACGTATCAACCAGCTTCTCGATGCGCTGGATAATCTGCGTGGCACAGCCTCTGATACGGATATAGAGAGTATACGGGCAGAGCTGCTGTGCATACGGGCATTCTGTTATGATCAAGCTTGCCAGCACTATGGAGACTTGCCGTATGTGGTCCACACAGCGGGTATAAATGACAGCCAGACCCCACGTACACCGAGAGAGACCATTGTAGAGAATCTGCTTTCGGATCTTAGCGACGAGTGTTTGGCTAACCTTCCACTCCGCCATAAAGCAGAAAGCTATGGCAGTGCACGCATCGGACGGGTAGCAGCGTATGCGTTACGTGCCCGTATTGCCTTGAATTGGAAAAAGTATGACTTGGCTGCCAGTTCGGCCAAACAAGCCTTGAATTTGGCTAAGGAGGCAGGCTTTGAATTGGAATCCATCAATACACAGTATTGTGGAGAAAGTCATGAGGCAGGAGAGCCAACCGGTCAGACGGCTCTGTTTGGTTATGACGGTGAGGCAAGCAATGAGTGGCTCTGGTCCGTGCAGTATGATGCGGTAATATCCAGTAATAAAACCAAGGAGGCATATTACATGGCTCCACGTACACTGGGAGGATGCGCCTATTTTGGTCCTACACAAACATTTGTTGATATGTTTCAATGCAAGGATGGCAAATCGATTACGGAATCTTCTCTGTATGACTGGCAGAACCCTTGGCAAAACCGGGACCCTCGTCTGGATCTTTTCTGTTTGCGACCTGGTTCACGCATATTCAATCTAGAATTCCAGACTTCCACTACCAGTAAAAAGATTCACGACTATAGCACGGGCAAGGACGTGACAAACATGGAGTCACAGGGAACCAAGGGCGTATACGGTGCCAATGGCACTAAAGGTCCTGCTGGATATCTCTGGAGGAAATATTTGGATATAGCCGAGTTGGAAAGAGCTGCAATCTCCAACCATGAAACCAGTGATCTTAATTGCGGCTTGATGCGTTTAGCAGAGGTTTATCTAATAGAGGCAGAAGCCAATATTGAAATGGCTGATGGCAATCTGGAGTTAGCACGAACGGACATCAATATAATTCGTAATCGTGTAGGAATGCCCGATGTGGTAGTTACTTCGCAGAGCGGACTCCGAAAGGCATTACGTTACGAACGTACTGTTGAACTTTGTAATGAAGGTTTTCGTTGGTTTGATCTCCGTCGTTGGGGTATGGCTTCTACAGTGATGACAGGTAAGATTTATGCTCCCAATCAAAAAGGGCTTATGTCCAATGCCAAGCCTTCATTTGATGACAACTGGCATCCGGCATATTCAGAAGGTAGTTCTTGGGATGGGAAAGCACTGAATCTCCGTGTGTATAACACGATGAAGTATATCAAAGGAAAGGATGAACTTTGGCCGCTTCCCCAAAGTGAGATTGATACAAACAGTGCCATTATAGAAAACAATCCAGGATACTAATCGTGTAAGGTTATTGGTATCTGACGGAAAGGATTTGTTTTTCAAGATATAATAAAAGAGCCGGAATGTGCGAATCATTCCGGCTCTTTTATGAAAGGTTTCGGTTATTGTTGTTAGGAATAAGATTTCTTACTTTAAGAGAGAGTTTGTCAATTACATGTTAGGGTTGTCCATGATTACTGTCATCTCGGGAACCAGTATGTATTCGCCTTTCTTGTTGTTCCATTTGTAGTATGTGGTAGTCATCGTCTTGCCTTGGTATGCATAGCGGATGCACATGTCCTTGCCCCATGTATTCTTGGTGCTGTTCCATTTCAGGGCTTCGCTTTCCGTCATGCGGTTCTGGTCGTCGTACTTATAATTGTACTTCATATAGTTGGCAAGCGTGTTTCCGTCCATCTTGTATACGGTCTCTGCCACCTTCATGCCATTTACTTCTTCCGAATTGTAAATGAGGTTGCTCTTATTGTCGGCTGAGGCATTTAATCCGCAAACTAAGAGAAGTGCTGAAACAATCACTGTTTTTAAAGATACTTTTGCTTTCATGGTTTTATGTCTTTTTTAGTTTAACTTTCTATTTTCTATCAATATGTCATTGATTTCGCTGCAAAGGTACGTATTAAATTGACATAAATATAAATATCGGATTAAATTTTATCAATATGTCAGTAGTGAGGGTTTCGGTATGCTTTCCTTTTGGCAAGATTGGTGAATAAAAAATATCCGGCAGCGAGGTTGCCGGATATTCTGATGAGCAAACTGTATTTGGAAAGGATTGCTTCTGTTGCTTTCTGATTGTAAGTTAAATAAAGTTATTGGGCTGTTTAGTGTGCCTGCAACCAGTTGTTTCCCCACCCACAATCGGCTTTCAGGGGTACGTGCATGCGATATGCCTGCTCCATCTCTTCGATTACGATTTTCTGTACAAGCTCTTTTTCTGCCTCTGGAACGCTGAAATTTAGTTCGTCATGGACCTGTAAAATCATCTTTGCTTTCAGATTGTAAGCTTGGAAGCGCTGATAGATGTGTGCCATGGCTACTTTTATGATGTCGGCGGCACTTCCCTGGATGGGAGCGTTGATGGCATTCCGTTCGGCATAGCCCCGTACCACCCCGTTTCTTGAGTTGATGTCCGGCAGGAAGCGCTTGCGGTGGAAGATGGTTTCCACATAGCCGTTCTCGCGTGCCACTTGGATGCTTTTGTCCATATACTCCTTCACTTGTGGGTAGGTTTCAAAGTAGCCGTCTATCAGCTCTTTGGCTTCCTGGCGGGAAACGCCCATGCGTTCGGCAAGCCCGAAGACGGAGATGCCGTAGATGATGCCGAAGTTTGCCGTTTTTGCCTTGCGGCGCATGTCGGCGGTTACGTCGTTTATATCTATCTTATATATCTTGGCAGCGGTGGCGGCGTGGATGTCGTGTCCGCTGAGGAAGGCGTCTATCATGTTCTTATCTTCGCTGAGGTGTGCCATGATGCGCAGCTCTATCTGCGAGTAGTCGGCAGAGAAGAACTCGCAGCCGGTGTCGGGGATGAACGCCTTGCGGATTTCCTTTCCGTCTTCGTCGCGGATGGGGATGTTCTGCAGGTTGGGATTGCTGGAGCTGAGGCGTCCGGTAGCGGTTACCGCCTGGTTGAAGGAGGTGTGTATGCGGTCCGTACGTGGGTTGATGAGCTGGGGCAGGGCATCTATATAGGTGCTCAGCAGTTTCTTCAGTCCGCGGTATTCCAGTATCTTCCCGATGATGTCGTGCTTGCTGCGGTAGCTTTGCAGCACCTCTTCGGAGGTGACGTATTGTCCGGTCTTGGTCTTTTTCGCTTTCTCCACGATTTTCAGCTTGTCGAACAGCACTTCGCCTACCTGCTTGGCGGAGCTGATATTGAATGTCTCGCCAGCCATCTCGTAGATTTCCTTTTCAATCTCCTGCAGGCGGACAGTGAAGTGCTGGGACGACTGCTTCAATGCTTCCGTATCGAGCAGCACTCCGTTGCTCTCTATATTGACAAGTACGGGGACGAGCGGCATCTCTATTTCGTAGAACAGATGTTCGGCACCTTGCTCCTTCAGTTCCTTTTCCAGCACGTTTTTCAGTTTGAGGGTGACGTCCGCATCCTCGCAGGCATAACGGTAGACATCTTCGGGTGGAAGGTCGCGCATGTTCTTTTGGTTTTTGCCTCGCGCTCCAATCAGCTCATCGATGTGGATGGTCTGGTAGTGCAGGTAGATTTCCGCCAGATAGTCCATGTTGTGTCGCAGTTCGGGTTGAAGCACGTAGTGGGCAAGCATGGTGTCGAAAAGTTTGCCTTTCACCTGGACGCCGTAATTTTGGAGGATAATCATATCGTACTTGATATTTTGTCCCACCTTCATGGATTTCTCGTTTTCGAAGAGGGGGCGGAACTCGTTTACAATTTTTAAGGCTTCCTCTCGTTCAGCAGGTACGGGTACGTAGTATGCCCGATTTTCGGCGTCACTGAAGCTCATTCCCACGAGTTCGGCATCCATTGGCTCGGTTCCGGTAGTCTCTGTATCTATTGAGAGAATTTCGCTTGTAAGCAACTTTTGAATAATTTCCTTTCTTTTCTCTTCTGTATCAATGAGTTGATAGTCTACATCGAGCATTTCTAACCGCTTCAGATTTGAATTTTCAGAAGCTCCCGTCCCCTCGCCCGCAAAATTTGCAAACAAATCGCCTTGAATCGGGGCGCTGTTTTCGGGAGTGGAGGTTTGCGGCTGGGCAAACAGAGTGCCGGCAAAGAGGTCGGGTGTCGGAGAGGTTGGGGTGGGGGAGGAAGAGTTGCCGTTTCCTTTTTTGAGTATCCGGTCGATGAGTGTGCGGAATTCCAACTCTTCGAAAATCTTGCGGAGCTCTTCTTCGTTCGGCTCTTCGCGGACGAGTGTGTTCATGTCGAGCTTGATAGGTACGTCCACTTTGATGGTTGCAAGGAATTTGGAGAAAGCAATCATTTCCCGGTTTGCCTCTACTTTGGTTTTAAGCGCACCTTTCAGCCGGTCGGTATGGGCAAGCAGGTTTTCGATGCTGCCGAATTCAGCCACCAGCTTTTGTGCGGTTTTCTCTCCCACGCCCGGACAGCCGGGGATGTTATCGGAAGAGTCGCCCATCAGTCCCAGCATGTCGATGACTTGCTCGGTGGTTTGTATGTTGAATTTGGCTTTTACTTCTTCGGTACCCATCACTTCGAATCCGCCGGTGTGCTTGGGGCGGTACATAAAGATGCGGTCCGATACCAGCTGGCCGTAGTCCTTGTCGGGTGTCATCATATAGGTGGTGATGCCCTGCCGCCCTGCTTCGGTGGCAAGCGTGCCTATCACGTCGTCCGCTTCATAGCCGGCCACCTCAAGGATGGGGATGCGGTAGGCGCGGATGATATCCTTTATAATAGGTACGGAAAGGCGGATGGTCTCGGGTGTCTCCTCGCGCTGTGCCTTGTATTGCTCGTAGGCCTCGTGGCGGAAGGTAGGGCCTGACGGGTCGAAGGCTACTCCTATGTGTGTGGGATTCTCTTTTTTAAGCACTTCTTCCAGGGTGTTTACAAAGCCCAGAATGGCCGAGGTGTTGAATCCTTTTGAGTTGGTTCTCGGGTTCTTGATGAACGCGTAATAGGCCCGATATATCAGTGCGTAGGCATCGAGCAAAAACAGTTTATCGATTGAATTCATACATTTAATCCTTTTTTTCATGGTAAAAGTACAAAAAAATACCGTATTAACCGTTTTATTACTATTTTTGTAGGCAAATAGCGATGCATGGACAACTCATCATTGATAAAATCTCCGATTTCTGAGGAACTGGAGGACTTCAAGAAACTTTTTGAAAGTACCCTTTCCAGTTCCAACCTTTTGCTGAACAGCGTGATTGCGCATATCCGGCAGAAGAACGGGAAGATGATGCGCCCCATTCTGGTGCTTCTGGCTGCGAAGCTTTTCGGTAAAGTATGTCCTGCAACCCTGCATGCTGCGGTTGCACTGGAACTTCTCCATAATGCAAGCCTTGTACACGATGATGTAGTGGATGAAAGTACTGAACGCCGTGGACAACTCTCCGTTAATGCCATTTTCAATAATAAGGTAGCCGTGCTGGCAGGCGATTATCTGCTTGCAACAGCGTTGGTGCAAGTGGGCATGACCCGTAACCATGACATTATCGACATCGTCTCCTGCCTGGGGCAGGATTTGGCAGATGGTGAACTTCTGCAGCTTTCCAACGTCAGCAATCTCCATTTCTCCGAGGAAGTCTATTTCGACGTTATCCGCAAGAAGACGGCCGTGCTCTTTGCAGCTTGTACGAAGGCGGGCGCTCTCTCGGTGGGAGCCAGCGATGAAAAGGCGGAATCTGCGCGTCTGTTCGGTGAATATATCGGGCTTTGTTTTCAGATAAAGGATGATATTTTCGATTACTCCGAGAGCAAGGAAATAGGCAAACCTACCGGAAATGATATGGTGGAGGGGAAGTTGACTCTGCCTGCGCTTCATGTGCTCAATACCGTGAAGGATAAAACAGCGGAAGAAATTGCCGTAAAGATAAAGAATGGGGAGGCAACGCCTGGCGAAATAGCCCATTTAATCGAATTTACCAAGCAGAATGGTGGTATAGAGTATGCTTCGCAAGTGATGTATGACTATAAGGAAAAGGCTCTTTCTTTGCTGGCTTCTTTGCCCGATACGGAGGTAAAAGCAGCGCTAGCTGGGTATCTGGATTATGTGGTAGAACGGGAAAAATGACGGAACTGTTTCCGGTGGATAATATGAGAAAGCCTGATGGAACCCACTCCATCAGGCTTTATTTATAGGTAAATACAGCTTTCTCTTAGAAGAATTTCATCTCTTCACCCTTGATTTCCGAAAGCAGCAGGTTGGCAAGACGACTGGTTCCCAGACGGAACAGCTCGTTGTTCAGCCATTCTTCGCCGAGCACTTCCTTGACGATGGTGTAATAAATCAGTGCATCGTTCACGCAGTTGATTCCTCCTGCGGGCTTAAAGCCTACCTTGATACCCGTCAGCTCGTGATATTCCTTGATGGCCTGGCACATAACCAGGGCGGCCTCCGGCGTGGCGGCAGGCTGCTGCTTGCCGGTGGAAGTCTTGATGAAATCGGCACCCGAATACATGGAAAGGATGGATGCTTTTTTGATGTTCGAAGCCGTCTTCAAGGCTCCGGTTTCGAGGATTACCTTCATGTGGTGCTCTTTGCAGGTTGCTTTGAGTTCTTGTATCTCCTCGCACATGCCTTCATAGTCTCCCGCCAGGAACTTGCCCACCGAAATAACGATGTCTATTTCATCGGCGCCTTCCATCAGTGCCATGGCAGTTTCTGCCACTTTCACTTCAATGAAAGTCTGGGAGGAGGGGAAACCTGCTGATACACAAGCTATTTTTACATCTTCCACTTCCAGCGTGTCTTTTACGACTTCTGCAAAATTGGGGTATACACAGATGGCTGCCACATTCTTCAGGTCGGGGAACTCTTCGTCGAATTTATTCACTTTCTGGGTGAATTTCATGACGCTTTCGTCGCTGTCCGTACTGTTCAGTGTGGTGAGGTCAATGCAGTTGAAAAGGAATTTCTTTACCTCCGGCGTGTTGTTTGCCGGCACTTTTTCTGCAATGATTCTGGCAGCTTGTGCAGCTATTTCCGCATCATCCAGTTGGGTGTTGTACTTTGCCAGGGCGGCGTCATACTTACTCTGGGTAGGCTCATTCTTCTCCATGGTCTTTCAATTTAGGGTTATTGATATGTCTTGTCTGGTCACGTCTGGTTTTCTTCTCAAGGTTGCGGCAGAAGGCGTCTGTCAGGTTCACTCCGGTCTGGTTCGCAAGGCAGAGAAGTACCCAAAGAACATCTGCCATCTCATCGTCGAGATTGTCTTTTTCTCCTTTCTTGAAGGATTGGTCGCCATACTTGCGTGCCATGACGCGGGCGAGTTCGCCCACTTCTTCGGTCAGTATCGCCATATTGGTGAGTTCGCTGAAATAGCGCACTCCGTATTCCTTTATCCAGGAATCCACTTGTTTCTGTGCTTCTTCTAACGTCATTATTCCTTGTTTTTTGTATCTATACAGATGGTCACGGGACCATCGTTCATCAGTTCTACTTTCATATCGGCACCAAATTCGCCGGTACCTATTTCTTTACCTAATGCTAAACTCAGTTCCCGGCAGAATTGTTCGTACAGCGGGACGGATATTTCCGGCCGTGCTGCCCGTATGTAGGAGGGACGGTTGCCTTTCTTGGTGGAGGCGTGGAGGGTGAACTGGCTGATAACCAGTATCTCGCCGTCTGCTTCAAGAATGGATTTGTTCATTACGCCGTTTTCGTCATCGAAAATGCGCAGGTTGACTATCTTCTTGCAAAGCCAGTCAATATCTTCTTTTCCATCGGATTCTTCGATGCCTACGAGTATCATGAGGCCTTTTCCAATGGAGGCTTTGCAGGTTCCGTTGATGGTGACGGAAGCGTATCCGGCACGTTGTATCACTACTCTCATGTTATTCTTGTCTTTTTGAGGGAACAAAGTTACGAATTAATTCGTTGTGTGCATGGTTTTGCAGGCTGATTTATCAGTCATTATTTCTCTGAAAAATAGGTCTGGATGATTTTGGCTTTCGCTTCTCCCACCACGGTGGCAAGCTCCTTGGCAGATGCTTCGCGGATACGCTTCACGCTTTTGAACTCCTTGAGCAATGCGCTTTTCGTCTTTTCACCGATGCCTTTTATCTCGTCCAGTGCGGAGGCAATCTGCCGTTTGCTGCGTTTGTCGCGGTGGAAGGTGATGGCGAAGCGGTGCACTTCATCCTGAATCTGTGTCAGCAACCGGAAGAGGGGGGTGTTCTGTTTCAATCCGATGGTCTGGGGAGGGAAACCGTACAGCAGTTCGGAAGTGCGGTGTTTGCCATCCTTGGCAAGCCCGGCGATGGGGATGTTCAGGCCAAGTTCGTCTATCACCTCTTTTACGGCGCTCATTTGCCCTTTTCCACCGTCGGTGATAAGAAGATCGGGCAGGGGAGTTTTCTCTTCCATGGCGCGCTGATAGCGCCGTTTTACGACTTCTTTCATGGAGGCATAGTCATCCGGTCCCTCTACGGTCTTGATATTGTACTTGCGGTAATCCTTCTTGGAAGGTTTCCCCTTGACGAAGACTACGCACCCGGCCACGGGGTCGGAACCTTGGATGTTGGAGTTATCGAAACATTCTATCTGCATGGGCAGGCGATCCAGGTGCAGCTCTTGTTGTATCTCTTTCAGCAGGCGCACAGTCCGTTGCTCCGGATTCAGCTTTTCGGCTTGTTTCAGGCGGTCGGCTTTGTACTGCTTCACGTTGAGGATGGAGAGTTCCAGCAGCTTCTTTTTGTCTCCCCGTTGCGGGATGGTGAAAACGACATCTTTCAGCTTCATATCTAGCTCAAAAGGTACGATGATTTCACGTGAAAGGCTTTTGTATCTTTCCCGCATTTCGATGATGCCGAGGGAGAGCAGCTCTTCCTTGGTTTCGTTCAGCCGCTTTTTGTACTCGAAGGTGAAAGCCTGGTTGATGGCGCCGTTCGTAATGTGTAGGTAGTTGACGAAAGCGGACTTTTCATCGCTGTCTTCTTCAATGGAGAATACGTCGATATTGTGCAGCACGTTGCTTACCACTTCCGATTTTGCCCGGTAGTTTTCCAGCAGCAGGTATTTTTCCTTTATCTTCTGTGCTTCTTCAAACTTCATTTCGGCTGCCAACTCCTGCATTTGTTGGAAGAGCATCCTTTCTATCTCTTGGGTATTCCCTTTGAGGATTTCCTTGATTTCAGCGATGTTTTTCAGGTAATCTTCCTGACTTTGCTTGCCGATGCAAGGCCCTGCACAGTTCTTGATGTGATATTCCAGGCAAACATTGAACTTTCCGGCACGTATGTTCTCTGGAGAGAGGTTCAGGTGGCATGTACGTAAGGGGTACAGATGCTTGATGAGGTCGAGTAATGCGTACATGGAAGGTATATGGCTGTAAGGGCCATAATAGGAGGAACCGTTACGGATTATCTTCCGGGTTCTGAATACGCGTGGAAAGTATTCGTTCTGCACGCAGATGCTAGGATATGTTTTGTCGTCTTTCAACAGTACGTTGTAGCGTGGCTTGTATTTCTTGATAAGATTGTTTTCCAGCAATAGCGCGTCTTCTTCCGTATTCACCACGATATATCGGATATCTGCAATCTTGCTGACCAACACTCTCGTCTTTCCCGGTTCGTGCTCCCGGTTGAAGTAGGAAGACACTCTTCGCTTCAGATTCTTTGCCTTTCCTACATATATAATGGTCCCTTCGGTATTCAGATATTGGTAAATACCAGGACTTTCGGGAAGGTTGGATACAATCCCTTTGAGGTAGTCGTTAGTTCTGAGTTCTTCCATAATGGTATGATGAAAAGGTGGAGGATAAGAGGAGTAAAATGATGGATAACATCAACTCTCAGGTAAGAGTACTCTGTGCCTCTGTGTCGTTTCGTTTGACAAATTTATAGCGATAGCACCGATTCCACTTCTACATCATCCCCAAACACATCCTTGCCATGAAGCTCTTTCAGCTCGATGATGAAGTTTACATACACTTTCTTGGGGCTCATCTGCTTCACCAATTTGCAGGCAGCTTCCATTGTTCCACCGGTTGCCAGTAAGTCGTCGTGCAGCAAAACTACATCGTCTTCATTAATGGCATCCTTGTGCATCTGTACGGTATCTTTGCCATATTCTTTATCATAGCTTTCTTCAATGGTTTCTGCAGGAAGTTTTCCCGGCTTGCGGATAGGGACGAAGCCTGCTCCCAGTCTGGTGGCGAGAATGGGGCCCATAATGAAACCTCTTGATTCTATACCTACTACTTTGGTTATTCCTTTGTCCTTATACATCTCGTACAGTGTGTCCGAGAGCTCCTGCAAGGCGGCAGGTTCCTTGAACAAGGTAGTTACATCGTAGAATAGAATTCCCGGAATGGGGAAGTTGGGTATTTCCCGAATGCTTTTAGCAAGCGTTTCTTTGCTCATAATCAGTTTATTTAATAGGTTTGTTGAATTCTTTGTTTCACGTGGAACTTTGCGCTCTATCGTCCGCAAAGTACCAGTAGTACGTTGATGTCGCTCGGAGATACTCCCGGAATCCGACTCGCTTGGGCTATTGTTTCCGGATCTATCTTTACCAGCTTCTGTCTGGCTTCGGTGGAAAGGGATTGGATGGAATTATAGTCAAACTTTCCTTTTATCTTGATGCTTTCCAATCTTGCCAACTTATCCGCAATAATCCGTTCGCGTCCGATGTATCCTTCGTATTTGATGAGTATTTCTGCAGCTTCTACAATTTCTTCTTTTCTATCGGATATTTTATCCAGTTCTCGTTTAAAGGCGCTGACATGTTCGGCAATGTTCTCAATTGTTACTTGCGGTCGGTTTATCAAATCTATCAATTTGCATCCTTGGCGCAGTGGAGTAGTGCCGAGCTGCTCCAATACCGGATTGATTAATGCCGGTTTCATCGAGTAATTCCGCGTGAAGTCTATAATCCGGTTCACGGCTTCACGTTTTTCTGTCAGCAGCTTGTACCGCTCTTCCTTGGCGAGTCCTAGCTTCCAGGCTTTTTCCGTGAGTCGCATGTCCGCATCATCCATACGGAGCAGGATGCGATATTCGGCACGGGAAGTAAACATACGGTAAGGCTCGTCCACACCTTTTGTTACCAAGTCATCGATTAAAACGCCGATATATGCTTCATCTCTTGCAAGGGTGAATGGTTCTCCGCCGTGGCAATTGATGTGGGCGTTGATGCCTGCCATGATTCCTTGTCCGGCAGCTTCCTCGTAACCGGTTGTTCCGTTTACTTGTCCGGCAAAGAACAGATTCTTTATATTCTTCGTTTCCAGCGTATGTTTCAGTTGGGTGGGGTCAAAGAAGTCGTATTCGATGGCATAGCCCGGGCGGTAGATGACCAAATCTCTGAATGCCGGTATCTTTTTCAATGCTGTAATCTGGATGTTCATGGGCAATGAAGAAGAGAATCCATTCAAGTAGAGCTCCTGGGTTGTTTCCCCTTCGGGCTCCAGGAAAAGCTGGTGCTGCGGTTTGTCGGGGAAAGTCACAATCTTGGTTTCTATACTGGGGCAATAACGTGGGCCAATACTTTGGATTTGTCCGTTGAAAAGGGGAGAATCTGGCAGACCTTCCTGCAGAATCCGGTGTACCTCTTCATTGGTGAAACAAGTCCAGCAAGGGAGCTGTTTCAAATGGCGTACATGAGTATCCATGAACGAGAACTTGTGGAAGTCACATTCTCCGTCTTGAATTTCCATATCCTCATAATGCACGCTGCGTCCGTCTATGCGTACGGGGGTTCCCGTCTTCATGCGTCCGAATGTGATGCCATGTTTGGCGATGGACTCGGTTAATTGGTAGGATGCAGGTTCTGCCATACGTCCACCCGGAAGCATGGTACGTCCCACGTGCATCAGTCCGTTGAGGAAAGTTCCTGCGGTGAGTACTACACATTTGGCATGGAACGTTACTCCCCATAGTGTTACTACTCCTGTAATCTCACCGTTTTCAACGAGGATTTCCTGCACGGTATCTTGCCAGATATGCAGGTTGGGGATATTTTCCAGGATTTCTCTCCATGCCCAGATGAATTTGTTGCGATCGCACTGTGCGCGTGGGCTCCACATAGCGGGACCTTTGGAACGGTTCAGTATACGGAACTGTATGGCTGTCTGGTCTGTCACCAATCCCATATATCCTCCCAAGGCGTCTATTTCGCGTACTATCTGTCCTTTGGCGATGCCTCCCACTGCCGGGTTACAACTCATCTGTCCGATTTTGTTCATATCCATTGTGATAAGACAAGTCTTCGAACCCAGGTTTGCAGCAGCGGCAGCGGCTTCGCATCCTGCGTGTCCGGCGCCGATTACAATAACGTCATACTTAAACTCCATTCGTTCAGTGTATTTTAAAACTGTGCAAAGTTACGAAAAAAGTTGTATGCCGGGACGTGTCATATCTTAAAATCCGGATATATCTTCTTTGGCATTGCTTATATTTCCGCATTCGGTATCATACTTATTTTCTGGATTTCTTTAACTGGAGACATATTGCTTGTATTTGGTCTGTAATGTAATCAAAATAAAACTTTTTAGTGTGATTACTTTTCTTTTTGAAAAAGAGACATATCTTTGCAGTGATTGAATATTAAAAAGCGTTTTGATTGATTAATTTTAAGGAAGAGAAGCATGAGAAAGAAATTCTTCTTGTTAATCATTGTCTGTCTGGTTATGGGGGCAGTGACCGATATCGAAGGTAACTTTACAATCTTGAATGTACTGAGTACGGTATTTCTGTCAGCAGGTTGGCAAAACTGTCAGAAAGATGCCTTTGATGGATTCCTTTGATAAAATGAGACGATAATACCTTGATATTTCACAAAAATACTATTTATTGGTTCGAAATTTCTATTCTTTTTTTCTGAATCGGCTTATCTTTGCTTTCGTAGAAATCAATAAAAAAGTTATAATACTATGAGAAGACTTTTCCTCATATCGTCATTCTTGACGTTGTTTGCAATCGGAAGCTCGGCGCAATGGAAGCCGGCAGGTGATAAAATCAAAACGGACTGGGCATCCCAGATTAATCCCGCGAATGTGTTGCCCGAATATCCTCGTCCCATCATGGAACGGAGTGACTGGAAGAACTTGAACGGACTGTGGAATTATGCCGTTATAAATAAAGGTGAGCATCTTCCGGCAGAGTTCGAAGGGCAGATACTTGTTCCCTTTGCTATTGAATCCTCCTTGTCCGGAGTTGGAAAAAGAATCAATGAAAACCAGGAACTGGTCTACCAGCGCAGTTTTGAAATTCCTTCTGCCTGGAAGGGAAAACAAGTGCTGTTGCACTTTGGTGCTGTCGACTGGAAAACGGATGTATGGGTGAATGATGTGAAAGTAGGCAGCCATACGGGGGGATTTACTCCGTTCTCCTTCGATATTACTGCCGCCCTTTCTGGCAAAGGCAACAATCAGTTGGTCGTAAAGGTTTGGGACCCAACGGATAAAGGACCTCAACCCCGTGGAAAGCAGGTCAGCAATCCGGAAGGTATCTGGTACACTCCCGTAAGCGGTATCTGGCAGACGGTATGGATGGAGCCGGTTGCCGGAAAACATATCGAGAATCTCCGTATCACTCCCGATATTGACCGTAATCTGTTGACAGTGAGGGCTGAATTGAATAGTGCATGCCCTTCCGACTTTGTGGAAGTGAATGTGTATGACGGCAATCAACTGGTAGCTACCGGCAAAAGTATCAATGCAGAGCCGGTGGAGGTGTCCATGCCCCGGAATGCCAAGTTGTGGAGTCCGGATTCCCCCTTCCTTTATACGCTGAAAGTGACGCTGAAAAGCGGAGGAAAGGTAGTGGATAAGGTGGACAGCTATGCTGCCATGCGTAAGTACTCCACCCGTCGTGACGCGGATGGTATCGTACGTCTGGAACTGAATAACGAAGCTTTGTTCCAGTTTGGACCGCTGGACCAGGGCTGGTGGCCCGACGGACTGTATACAGCTCCCACAGACGAGGCTTTGCTGTACGATGTACAGAAGACGAAAGATTTCGGTTTCAATATGATTCGCAAGCATATCAAGGTGGAACCGGCACGTTGGTACACACATTGTGACCGTTTGGGTATCATCGTATGGCAGGATATGCCGAGCGGTGACCGTAATCCGGAATGGCAGAACCGTCGCTATTTCGACGGGACAGAAATGAAACGTTCTGCCGAATCCGAAGCTTATTATCGAAAGGAATGGAAAGAAATAATGGATTGCCTCTACTCTTATCCGTGTATCGGTACATGGGTACCGTTCAACGAAGCTTGGGGGCAGTTCAAGACGGTAGAGATAGCCGAATGGACGAAACAGTATGACCCGACCCGCCTGGTGAATCCGGCAAGCGGCGGTAACCATTATACTTGCGGTGACATGCTCGACCTTCACAACTATCCCCAACCGGAAATGTATCTGTATGATGCACAGCGCGCTACGGTTTTGGGTGAGTATGGCGGCATTGGCCTTGTCTTGAAAGACCATCTTTGGGAACCGAATCGCAACTGGGGATATGTTCAGTTTAACTCTTCCAAAGAAGTGACTGATGAGTACGTGAAATATGCCGATATGCTGTATCAGATGATAAAAAGAGGTTTCTCGGCGGCCGTCTATACACAGACCACGGATGTGGAGGTGGAAGTGAACGGTCTGATGACTTACGACCGCAAGGTGATAAAGCTGGATGAGAAACGCGTGAAGGAGATAAATACACGCATTTGCAATTCACTTAAGAAATAGGGGCATTTACAATTTACCATTTACAAAGTATAATTTGGCTGCGCTGTCATCTGCATAGTTAAATTATACTTTGTAAATGGTAAATTGTACATTAAAAATGTTGTTATGAAACGATTGATTATAAAGCTTTTCCTTAGTCTGTGCCTATGGGCGGTATTGCCGGTTTGTGCGCAGGATGCTGTTCATTACTATTTCAGAACGATGGATATCCGGAACGGTCTTTCGCAGAACACCGTGTATCAGATTTTGCAGGATAGGAAAGGCTTTATGTGGTTCGGAACCAAGGACGGTCTGAACCGTTATGACGGATTGTCTTTCCGTATTTACAAGAAAGAGAATTCCGGTTTAGGCAAGAATTTCATAACTGCGCTCTACGAGGACCGCCGGGGCAATATCTGGATTGGTACCGATGGGGGAGTCTTTATTTATGACCCGGTACTGGATTCCTTTACCGCTTTCGATGAGGCCAGTGATAACGGCAGTATCATCAGGGATTTCGTCACCATGATTGGAAGTGACGAGGACGATAATATCTGGATATCGGTAGAAAACCAGGGGTTGTTCTGCTATAAACCGGATGAAGGGAGGTTGCTGAACCATCTGCACGATTCGGGACTGCCCAATGTAACCCGCTTTTGGCTGAATGGGAATACGTGTTGGCTGGCCTTGTATGCGGATAATCTTTACTATACGAAAGCTGACTTTGAAACTCCTCTGCAGCCTTTCAAGGACGCGGAAGGAAATGAGATTTTCAAGAATGATATTATCAACTGGCAGGTCAGCGGACCCCATAATTGTGTGTATATCGCCTCGCTGAACGGGCTGACCGAGATAAACCAGACTACAGGCAAGACGCGGAAACTGCTGAACACCTATGTGAGGGCTTTGCAGTTCAAATCTGACGACGAGCTGTGGGTGGGCGCAGAGTCCGGCTTGTATATTTACAATCTGACGAATGACAAGATTACCCATTTGACCGTTCCCGACCAGGATGATTCGTATGCATTATCGGACAATGCTATTTATTCGCTCTGCTGCGACAAGGAGAACGGCATGTGGATAGGGTCTTATTTCGGTGGAGTGAACTATTGCCCTTATCAGTGGACTTATTTCGAGAAGTTCTATCCGAGAGACAATCTCAGGCATTTCGGCCGTCGTGTACGGGAAATCTGTGAAAGCAATGACGGCACCTTGTGGATAGGCACCGAAGACAAAGGCTTGTTCAATTACAATCCGGAAAACGGAAAGATAGAGCCTTTTGAGCATCCGGCCATTTATCAGAATGTCCACGGCCTTTGCCTGGACGGGGATGATTTGTGGGTAGGTACGTTCTCCGGTGGTCTGAACCGGGTGAATCTTCGGACCAGGCAGGTGAAACATTATGCCAAGGGTGAGAGTGAGAATTCCATGGTCGCCAATGACGCCTTTACCATTTGCAGGACCACTACGGGAGACGTGTGGATAGGCACCACGTCCGGTCTGTTGAAGTACAATCGCTCCACAGATGACTTTACCCGGATTCCTCAGCTGAAGAATATGTTTACTTATAACATTCTGGAGGACTTCAACGGAAATCTGTGGTTTGCTACTTTTTCCAATGGAGTGTTCTGCTACAATGTAAGAAGCCAGCAGTGGAGGAATTATCTGTCTAATGAGAATGATTCGACCTCTCTTCCCTACAATAAGGTAATCAGTATCTACGAAGACAGCAGGAAGCGTCTGTGGTTCATGACGCTGGGTGAGGGCTTCTGCCGCTACAATCCGGAAACGGACAATTTTACCCGTTATGACATGTCGAAAGGATTTCCGAGCAATACCATCTACAAGATGGTCGAGGACAAGCGGGGAAACTTATGGATTACTTCCAATTATGGTCTGGTCTGCTTCAATCCCGACACGGAGAGCAAGCATGTCTATACCACGGCAAACGGTCTGCTGAGCAACCAGTTTAATTTCCAGTCCGGTTACATTGACAAGAAGGGACGCATCTATTTGGGAAGTATCAACGGATTCATAGCCTTTGACCCGGAAACTTTTGTGGAGAACACTTTTCTCCCTCCCGTAGTGATTACAGATTTTTATCTGTTCAACAAACGGCTTTCGGTGGATAGTCCGGATTCTCCTTTGGAGAAGAGCATCACCTATGCGGATGAGATAGAGCTGGATGCCGACCAGAATTCTTTCTCTTTTCAGGTTGCAGCCTTGAGTTACCAGGCACCCGAAATGAATGGTCTTGAATGTAAGCTGGAAGGCTTTGACCGCGACTGGTATACGGTAGGACGGAATTCCATCATCAACTATTCAAACCTTCCTTATGGAAGCTATACATTGCGTATAAAGGGTTCCAACAGCGATGGCAAGTGGAACGCGACGGAACGTGTGCTCGACATCCATATTCATCCTCCTTTCTATCTCTCCACCTGGGCGTATGCTGTTTATACGGTATTGGCGTTATGCTCACTGGCTGCTGTAATTATCTATTTCAGAAAACGGACCCAGCAGAAGCATCAGCAGGCTATGGACAAGTTTGAGCGGGAAAAGGAACGGGAGTTATATGCTGCGAAGATAGACTTCTTCACGAATGTGGCGCATGAGATACGTACACCGCTTACACTGATAAAGAGTCCGCTCGAGAATGTACTGGCTTCTCGTTCTGTTTCGGATGACATCAGGGATGATTTGGAGACCATGGAACTGAACACTAACCGGCTGCTTGATTTGGTGAACCAGTTGCTGGACTTCCGGAAGACGGAGACGCAAGGCTTCCAATTGAATTTTGTGGAATGTGACGTGTCTGAGCTCTTACAAAAGACGTATAAGCGTTTCAAGCCTTTGGCACGTGAAAGGGGGCTGGCATTGAGTATAGAGACTCCCGAAAGCTTGTATGCTTCGGTTGATAGGGAAGGGCTTACCAAGATTATCAGCAATCTGCTGACCAATGCGATAAAGTATTCGGAGACCTATATACGCATCAGGCTATATTCGGAAGGTGAAAGACTGCTGCTTTCTGTATGCAATGACGGCCTTGTCATTCCGGTAGAGATGCGCGAGGAGATTTTCAAGCCGTTCATCCAGTATAAAACCGGTACCTTGCGCTCTGTGCCCGGCACCGGTATCGGGCTTGCACTTGCCCGTTCATTGGCCGAACTCCATGAGGGTACGTTGTGCATGGAAGATTCGATGGAGAACAACTGTTTCCTGCTGTCACTTCCGTTGAAGCACGAGCAGACGGTGGCTATGGAGCATAAAGAACCGGTAACGGGCGGGGAATCCTCTGAGGAAAGTGGTGCAGGTACTGCCTTGGAACAGCACCGGTATACTCTTTTGGTGGTGGAAGACAGTCTGGAAATGCAGGCATTTGTTGTGAAACAGCTCTCTTCGGAATATCGTGTGCTGACTGCCGTGAATGGGGTGGAAGCTTTGAAGGTGTTGAAGGAACATACTGTAAATCTTGTCATTTCAGACATTATGATGCCCGAGATGGATGGATTGGAGCTGTGCGAGCATCTGAAGTCCGAGCTTGACTATAGCCATATACCGATTATCCTGCTTACGGCGAAGACGACCCTTCAAGCCAAAATAGAGGGAATGAAGCTGGGGGCTGACGTATATATAGAGAAACCTTTCTCCGTGGAATATCTGAAAGTTTGTGTGGCCAATCTGCTGAACAACCGTGAGAAGCTACGGGCTTCTTTTGTCAATTCTCCTTTTGTGCAGACGGGCAGTATGGCAATGACAAAGGCAGATGAATCTTTCCTTAAAACATTGAAGGAAGTGGTGGTTGCCAATATGCAGAATCCGGATTTCTGTCTGGATGATATGGCAAGCCTGCTGAACATGAGCCGTTCGAGCCTGAACCGGAAGATAAAGGGCATATTGGATATGACCCCGAATGACTACATCCGCCTGGAGCGGTTGAAGAAAGCGGCGCAGCTTTTAAAGGAAGGGGAGTGCAAAATCAATGAGGTTTGCTACATGACCGGCTTCAATACTCCTTCCTATTTCACCAAGTGCTTCCAAAAACAATTTGGTATTCTGCCCAAAGACTTCGTGAAATGATAGCATGGAATGCTTGCTAAATATAACAATCCAATCAAATGCCCCTGAGAGACATCTCAGGGGCATTTTTTGGATTTATAATTGCATAGATTGAAGCGATATTTGCATTAATTTTAGCTTTATGCGGATATATTTGCATCCGAAAACCAACAATTTATAATACTATGACCCCTATGCCTATGACGTAACAAATCCTAATCAATGTTCTATGATTGGCAGAAGTGACTAATCACTTTCTGCAGTGTATTTAAAAGCGGACGTTAGTTTCCGCATAGTTTTAAAATCTAATTCTATAAAAAATGATCAAGAAAATCTTATTCTTATTCTTTGTTGTGTTTGCAGCTACCGCTTATTCACAAGATGTGACCATAACGGGAACGGTGACGGATGCAAATAGTGAGCCTTTGGTGGGCGTGAATGTATTGGTGAAGGGTACTACCACGGGTGCCATTACCGATATTGACGGTAATTTCTCAGTGAGTGGAAAGAAAGGAAGTACACTCGTTTTTTCTTATATCGGTATGCTTACGCAGGAAGTTGTCTATAAGGGAACTGCCTTGCGCGTGGTGATGAAAGATGATTCGAAAGCACTGGAAGAAGTGGTTGTCATCGGTTATCAGACCGTGAAGAAGTCCGACTTGACTGGAGCGGTTGCCGTTGTTGATACCAAGGAAATGAAGAAAAGCGCTGCAGGAACACTGGTCAGCCAGATGCAGGGTTTGGCAACCGGTATTAACGTACGCAGTAGCGGTAGGGCAGGCGAAGATGCCTCTATTGAAATTCGCGGTGTCGGTTCTTTGAGTAATAACTCTCCGTTGTGGGTTATTGATGGTATGATTACAGACCCGGGAGTTGACTTCAACCCTGCAGATGCAGAATCCATCCAGATTCTGAAGGACGCTTCTGCTGCTGCCATCTACGGTTCGCGTGCTGCCAATGGTGTGATTATCGTTACTACCAAGAAAGGTACGAAAGGTCCCATGAAGGTGAATGTAAGCGTAAAGGAAACATTGGAATGGAGCCCGAAATTTGATTTGATGAATGCGGCAGAATATATCAAGTATAATGATATTGCCTATAATGAAGCTATCAAAGATGGCATTGCTACTGTAAACAGCACTCAGAAACACTCACAGTATGATACCAACTGGCAGGATGAAGTGTTGAAGACCGCATTGGTGCAGGACTACAACGTATCACTCTCCGGTGGCGGTGACTCCGGTAGTTATTTTGTATCAGCCGGCTACTATAACAATGATGGCGTTTCTTATGGAAATACTTTCGACCGTTATAGCTTCCGTGTCAATACACAAGGTAAAAAGGGCTGGTTCTCTTTTGGTGAAAACTTGGCTTATTCACTCACAAACACAGACCCGAACCAGACAAATACCTACAATGACTTTTTGCGTATGATGCCTACCATTCCTATCTATGATGAGAATAATCCGGGTGGATATGGCTATGGTGATGCTGCCAAATACAATACTTTTGGTGTGAACCCGATTGCTCGTGAAGATTTGGAATATCGTCATTTCCGTCAGAATCGTTTGAATGGTTCTTTATGGCTGGAATTCAAGCCTTTCGAATTCCTTTCCTATAAATTCAATGGTGGTATTGACCTTTACTTTTATGAGAATTCATGGTTCCGTGGAGAAGGTAACTGGACTCAGAACCAGGAACACCGTGACCCGGAAAGCCAGAAGGCACGTGACAATACTTACAATATGCTGGTTGAACATACTTTGAACTTTAATAAGGATTTTGGCAAGCATCATGTGGATGCTGTAGTCGGTACTACTTACCAGCACCATGAGTGGGAAGGTTTGTGGGCTTCCCGTCTGAACTTCCCGATGTTGGGTAACGGTGATTACCTGACCGTATTGAATGCCGGACAGAGCAACCAGCAGAATACGAACAGCATCAGTGAAAATGCGATGATTTCTTATTTGGGACGTGCGAACTACATTTATGATGATAAATACTATTTGACTGCCACCTTCCGTCGTGACGGAACTTCCCGTCTGGCTAAGGAAAATCGTTGGGGTAATTTCCCATCATTCTCCGGTGCCTGGAGAATTTCAAAAGAGGAATTCTTTGATGTACCTTGGATTAATGATTTGAAGATTAGAGGTAACTGGGGCCGTCTTGGTAACTCTTCCATTGGCGATTGGGATTATATTGGAACTATCAATCAGAGTATTGTAACTGTATTCGGAGGTGCTATTGTTCCGGGTTCTACTCAGGTGAAACTTGTGAATGCAGGTCTTGTTTGGGAAACGAAAGAAACGGTGAATGTAGGCTTTGATGCCAGTTTCCTTAACCAGCGCTTGACTATCAGCGCAGAGTATTACAACTCAAAGACCAGTGATGTATTGGCAGAGACTCCGATTGCCATTTCTACCGGTAACCAAGGAGGTTCTCCATGGAAAAATGCTGCCAGCTTGCGCAACAAGGGCTTCGAGTTTACACTTGGTTGGAAAGATCAGATTTCGGACTTTAGGTATAGCGCTTTGCTGAATGTGACTACTATGGATAACGAAGTATTGAGCTTGGGTCGTGATGGTACTAATAGAGATTATATTGATTCTGGTCAGGCAAGAACTAAACCGGGCAGATCTTTGGCTGAATTTTATTTGAGAAAAACAGACGGTATCTTCAAGACACAAGAGCAGATTGATAATTATGTGACATCTACGGGTACCCCCATTATGATTGAGGGAAAGCGTCCTCAATTGGGAGATGTCAAGTATCTCGATTTGAATGATGATGGAGAGATTACTGATGCCGACCGTGATTATTGCGGTAGTCCCTGGGCCAAGATGCAAATGTCATTGGTATTCAATGCAGAGTGGAAGAACTTCGATTTCAGTATGATGTGGAATGGTCAGTTCGGCAATAAGATATACAACGTATCCCGCTGGCAAGGACGCCTGTTTGCAGACAACTCTAACTATATTCGCTTTGAAAAGGGTGAAGAACCTTACCAGGTAAATCCTAACTCCAATACCCCGCGTATCATTTACGGTGATTTCCGCAACTCCCGTGATGCCGACCGTTTCCTGGAGAATGGCTCTTACTTCCGTATGAAGAACATTTCCATTGGATATAACTTCAGACAAGATTGGTTGAAGAATTTGGGAGTCGAGAA
>OGYF01000165.1_pt1 | contig 74608 bp, 66 predicted proteins | sample 1576451 | NCBI WGS metagenome assembly OGYF01 (sample SAMEA3541505, study PRJEB24748) | human gut metagenome | biome: human gut; feature: human-associated habitat; material: faeces | place: China | collected 2012
CGATCGCTGCGTTCAGCGCTTCATCATCAGAACCCAGCGCAATGGCCTTGTCGACCATGTCCTTCAGTGCCTGGATCGCCGCATCGCTCGATGCAGGATCATCTGCGCGCTCCAGTTCATCGATGGCCTGCTGCAGCTGTGCTGCGGCCTGATCGACCATCTCCTGATCTGCCTGTTCATTCGCATAAACAGCATTGGCTGCGTCCAATGCGCCTTGCATGTGATTCCAGCTTTCTGCCGTATATTCCTCTTCATTCAATGCTTCTGCCTGTTCGATCAATGCATTCAGCGCACTCTTGTCTGCGCCTGATGAAGGCATGTTCAGCGTATAGGTGAACTCCTGTCCGCGCACATCGATGACGACCACATGATCGCCAGCGCTGACCATCTCTGATGCGGATCTTACGTTGCCCTGTTCATCGCGGATCTCTACCGTACAATTGCCGCGCGGCTGCAACATGGCTGTCAGTTCGGCCACGCTGACTTCCTGTTCATCCAGCTGCACGCTCGCGCTGCTCTCTTCAACGATGCTTCCTTTCAGCCGCCATCCATATACCTCCACTTCCTTCACGACAGCCGGGATATATGCCTGCGTCAGGCTAGTGCCTGTTACGATGATCGTCATATCCTTGATCTGAGCGCTCTTGCCGCTTGTCCAATGTTCCGTATGATCCTGTGTCGTGTTGTCACGCGCATCCAGATCATAACCGCCGGCGATGCCGACCGGGTTCAGCGCATGCAGCTCATATTGATAAGAACGCTTGGACGCTGAATTGAACCAGTCGATGCTGACGCCGGTGAGGTAATACCAGTCATCGGTATCGGCCTCGTCTGTCAGCTGGATCTGCACAGAAGCCGGATAATAGCTCTGTGTGCGCGCCGCGTTCATGACGCCGCTCCATCTTGTATCGATGCTGCCATCATTGATGTTTCTAGCCACATGTCCCATGGCAGCGTCTTCATTGGCGACGATCTTGCCATCTACGGTCTCTGATGTATTGAGTGCATGCACGCGCATTCCCTGGGAAATCGGTGTTTTCGCATCATCCGCAAAGGACAGCGCATACACATCTTCACTTTCTCCATGCAGCGCGCTGATGCTCAGCTGTGCGCCTTCATACAGCACATCTTCTTCCCCAAGCGTTTTTCCATCAGCCTGGATCTTCACGCTGCCGTTGCCATCCAGCTGCATCGCATCGAGGAACTCAGAAACACGCATGCCCAGCGGGATATCGGAGATCACGTGCTCTTCCACATCGACATCGAAGTCATCAGATGCGATATGATAACCTTCTACGGCCATCTCCCATACGCTTGGCGCATGATAAGAGGTATTCGTGCTGCGGTCTTCCACGACAAGCAGGATATAGCGTCCCTGTGCCTGCAGATCGCGCTGTACACGGCTCTCCTGAGCAGTAAAGTTATCGCTGCCATCGACGATCAGATACTGTTCATCGATGCTCTCCTGCTGCAGGACATCAAGATCGTCTGCCGCATAGATGCGATAAGAATAATACCGGTTGGCGTTTTGTTCATCAAACGGCGTGCTGCCATTGTAGAATGCCAGATCGAGATGATTCAGCTGATAGCTGTCCCCCAGATCGATGCATACCTTTGCTGGGAAGATAGCGTACATATGCGAAGCATCCATGGCGCCGCTCCAGCGCGTCGTCATCTTGCCGTCATTGATATAATAAGCCGGCGCATAGTTTTTGCCATGATCGGCCTCGGTCTCTCCTTCCAGCACATCTTCATTTGGCTTGGTGACTCCATCTTTGTCAACAGCGTCAAATGCGGTCACTTCGCGTCCCTGAGAGACCGGTGTGTCATATAATCCGCTCTTTTCCAGCGTGTACTCAGCCTGTGCCTCATTGGCACGCACACAGACACGCATCTCTGGATCTGCTAACGCATCGCCGCTTACTTCATTGCCTTCCGCATCAACGACGAAGATATCATCATAATTGCCTTCGGCATACAGCGCGGCAAGCAGCTCATCCACACGCATGCCGCTCCAGCCGCACACCGAGGTGCTGTCCACATGTAAGGTATCGCTGTCCAGCCGGAAGCCATGCACTTCTGCCTCACGGATATACATGGTCGCTGCGGAAGTCGTCGCGGAAAGACCTTCGATGCGCACATAACGCGCCAGCACCGGGTCAAAGCTGCGGTTGGACCATGCGGTGCCCTGCGCCTGACTGCTGCTCTGTGTCGATTCGACGACCGTCGTCCAATGCTCCTGATCAAGACTGATCGAAATGGAGTAATTAAATGTGCGATGCGACTGATCATGATCCCACCAGAGGATGTTGGTGTCATACACATAATATTCATCCTGCAAGTCGATCACGGCATGCTGCGGTGATTCATTGGCCAGGGTGACATTGGAATTCCAAGCCGCATCGATATCGCCGTCGACCATATTTGCGATCGGCTGACTGCTGCCCGGATTGTCCGCGCTGACCGGTTTATGCTGAGAGATCGGCTGTGCGATCACCTGATACCAGACAGTATGGCTGCCATCCTCGCTGACGGCCTTCACCCACATGCCCTGCGCGATGACATCGTGTTCGCCAAGCTGCACGCTCTTGTCTTCTGTCCATACCGTGATGACGGAGCCTTGATCGCTGGACACATTGTCCATGAACTCTGCTACATCTGTTCCGCCCGGAATGCCGGATACGGTGCTGTTGTCATCGCTGACATAGCTGAAATTGTACACATCTGAGGTCACGCTCACCGTGTCATACAGGCTGCGGTTCCAGGTCACCTCATCCGTATACGTCTTGCCGTCTTTCGTTCCGATGGTGATCACATGATTGTCGCCATGCTGCAGCTGGATCTCCCAGGTAAACCTATGCTGTTCCACATCTTCCGCGTTCAGCACGCCCTGAGATTCTCCGTTGACGATCAGTTCCACGCTGTCCATGTTGGCATAGATCTTCGCCGTGATGCCATCCTGATAGCGATCCTCAAACCGTTTGGAATTGATGTGCAGCGTCGGTTCATCGGACCAGTTGGCCTGATAGAAATAATACACATCTTTCTTCAGCGTGCGGTCATATGACACCATGCCTTTGTTGTTGATGCCGGTGCGGCCTGCTTCGCTGCGGCTGTCAGAGCCAAACTCGAACATGTTCCAGACAAAGGTGCCCCAAAGCCAAGGCCGCTCTTCGATCGCTTCATAATAGATCTCATGCCACTGCGCCTGGAATTCTTCGCTCTGATAAGCGTCAAACCCTGTGCCGACGCGATAGCCCGGATCCTCTTCATGATAGTCCACGTTAGATCCTACGCCATATTCGCTCATGCCGATCTTGCCGCTGATGAGCACGGTGATCGTCTCTCCTGTGCTCTCATCCGTCACATCGATCGACTCATGGGTCTCGGTATATTCCTTGACCTGATCGAGCCAGGTGCCGAAATAGCGTACATCCTGTGATTCATACAGGCCGAAATATTTGTTCCATGCGCTCACATCCGACTGCCAGCTCAATGCCGCGCTCTGGCTCTGCGCGCTCCTGGGAATCCTCTTTGGCGTTGGCTGCGCTGTTTTTGCGGATCCTCTGATTGATTTCTTTAAACTGAACAGTCCTAAGGTCATTGCAGACGCCAAGATCTATCTGCAGATTACCTGCGGCCTTGTGATCTTTTCGTTTTTCAATCAGACGTTTACCGGGATCTTTACCGCTATCGGGAACAGCAAGGCCGCTTTTTTGGCTACTACCACCGGATTATTCGTAAATATCATTATGGACCCTGTATTGATCTTCGGCGTGGGGCCATTTCCAAAGTTAGGGGTTATGGGCGCCGCCATCGCCACAGTGCTGGCTCAGGCTATCGTTACATTAATGTTCCTAGCTTCCGCCCTTAGAGACACGACCCTCTTCCCTTATATAAACTGGAAATCGGTCCCGGCGGCCGCTTCCTTAAAATCTATCGCGCGGATCGGGTTTCCCACATCCATCCAGAATATGCTTTTCACCGGCATTTCTATGATCATTGCCCGTTTTGTCGCCAGTTACGGTGACGGCGCTGTCGCCGTACAGAAAGTTGGATCCCAGATCGAGTCTATTTCCTGGATGACGGCGGACGGTTTTGCCGCGGCTGTAAATTCCTTTATCGCCCAGAATCACGGCGCTGGGAACCGCGCCAGAATCCGGAAGGGCTACCGCTGCGCTATGGGCATTGTTCTGATCTGGGGTGTTTTCTGCACACTTCTTCTGATGCTCTGTCCGGCTCCGGTCTTTCGCATCTTCATTACAGAACCGGAACTGCTTCCTATGGGTGTAGATTACTTGATCATCCTGGGAGTTTCTCAGCTTTTTATGAGCACAGAGATCACCACGGCCGGGGCTTTCTCTGGATTCGGGCGGACCATCCCGCCTTCCGTGATCGGAATCTTTTTTACGGCGCTGCGGATTCCCCTTGCGGTTTTGCTCACTGATACTGCCCTTGGCTTAAATGGAATCTGGTGGAGTATTACCATTTCCAGTATCCTTAAGGGTGTCCTTCTTCTCATCTGGTTTCTTCTCTTCCTGCGCCGGGAAACCAAACCGGAGAATGGCCCTCACATTTTCTCCGCGGCTTTGAAGAAAGAATAGTTGTACGTAAAAAAGCACTGTGAATGGAACTCCAGAATATTTCCGTTTCTACAGTGCTTTTCTATTCATTTTATATAGTTTTTCCTAAACCCTGGTTATTTATTCTTCGATCGTCCATCCGCTGGCTTCCAGACTTTCCCTCGTCTGTTCCAGAGAAAGTTCTGTCACATTCTCTCCATCTACTGGAAGCAGTCCTTTATCGATCACTGCTTTCAGAACATCTTCATCCTCTACTGGAATCGAGATCACTTCGCGGATCTCTCCATCGCCTTCCTCAGTAGAGTATTCTGTTCCTTCTACTTCCTCATAGGCAGCTGCCGCATCCTCGATCGCTGTCTGAAGCTGCGCGATCTGGTCTTCAGTAAAGCCTTCTGTACTTACTACCGTTTCCTGCTCTACATTAGTGATCTTATCTCCTTTCGCGTCCATACGCATGGTAAAGGTCATCCCACTCTGCTCCATGGTGCAGACCAGCGCGTCTTCTTTCTCTTCCGCTCCGCACGCCGCAAGCCCAAACGCCATACAGCAGATCAGCACAAAACTTAGAACTTTCTTCATAAAAATGTCCCCCTTTGATTTTGATACTTCTATTATATCCCCCTCCTTGCGCCCTGTCTATCAAAACTATGTTAAACTCTTGATTTTTCTGATATAATGTCTTTATTAAATTTTGAAAAGCGAGGTTTAAGATATGTGGGCTTATCACAGTATTTTTTATCAGATTTATCCCATCGGGTTCTGCAGCGCTCCGGTACATAATGACGGCCAATGCGTTCCCCGTATCCGTCATCTGGCGGCCTGGGCCGACTATCTCCAGGAACTGGGCGTGGATGCGGTCTTATTAAATCCTATTTTCGAGTCGGATAACCACGGCTACGATACCCGTGATTTCAAACGGATCGACTGCCGTCTGGGAACCAACGAAGATTTCGTCCAGGTCTGCCGCACTTTACATGGCCATGGCATCAAGATTGTTCTAGATGGTGTTTTCAATCATGTAGGCCGCGGATTCTGGGCTTTTCAGGATGTGCTGGAGAAAAAATGGGATTCACCTTATAAGGACTGGTTTTACATTAATTTTGATGGAAACAGCGCGTACAATGATGGTTTCTGGTACGAAGGCTGGGAAGGACATTTTGAACTGGTCAAACTGAATCTTCAGAATCCGGCAGTTGCGGACTACCTTCTGGAATGTGTCCGGTTCTGGATGGATACTTTTGATATCAATGGGCTCAGGCTGGATGTGGCTTATAGCCTGGATCACAATTTTATGCGCAGACTCCGTTCTTTCACCAACGGATTAAAACCTGATTTCGCTTTGATCGGGGAAGTGCTGTTTGGAGACTACAATCAGATCGTCAATGATGATATGCTGCACAGCTGCACGAACTATGAATGTTATAAAGGGCTGTATTCCAGCTTCAACTCCATGAACCTCTTCGAGATCGCCCACTCCCTGCATCGGCAGTTCGGCCCGGACCCCTGGTGCATTTACCGCGGGAAACACCTGATGACCTTTGCGGACAACCATGACGTTACAAGACTTGCCAGTATTTTGACCAACAAGGAGCATATCCCTCTTGCCTACGGCCTTCTCTTTGGTATGCCCGGCATCCCCTGCCTGTACTACGGAAGCGAATGGGGAGAACTGGGAGAAAAGGCTCCGGATAACGATTATGCCCTGCGTCCTTATTTTGAAACCCCAAAACCAAATGAATTAACGGAATTTATAAAAAAATTAATTCATCTCCGTCAAAACAGCGATGCTTTGTGCAGCGGGTCCTATCAAAATATAGTGATCACCAATCACCAACTGATCTTTGGGCGGACCGCGGAACAGGAACGCATCCTTGTCGCCGTAAACGCTTCTGAAAACGCGTATACCGCCAGCCATGGGGACTTAAACGGGGATGCTCTCGATCTTCTAAGCGGCGCGCATCTGTCTTTGAACGGCCAGATAGAACTCCCCCCTTACAGTGTTCTGTATTTAAAAATGGAGTCCTAAAAAATGAAATACTCCGGTATGGAATATCTTTTCCATACCGGAGCGCTTGGGAATTCCTTTAGTTCGCTGTTGGAATTGTAAAGGATTCCCCGCAGGGTTTATACTCTTCTTTTTCCACATCCGTTTTCTGGTATACCGTCAACGTCATACTTTCCGCGTCTTCCGCTCTCATTTGGTTCAAATTGTATAGCCCAAACCTGCCTTCTTTATCTATATCTCCATAATCCAGGAACCAAACGATCTCGTTTTTGTCATTGACTCCTCTCAGCTGTACAGGATTGCCCGACGGCGTCTCACCTTCGTAATAAATATACGTTCCCAGCTTATTACACTTATACTCTGTCAGCACGATCTCACTTCCGTCTGAAAGCTGTACTTTTTGATCCAAAGGCACGATCAGGGTATCTTGCTTCAGCTCTTCATCATCCGCGGTAAAATCAAATTCCCATTTCCCATCACTGAATCCTGCCACTTCCTGGAATTCCACTTGAATCTCAGACCTTTCCGCCAGATCCAGTTTTGCCCTGCCGTCTAAAAAGTACTGATAGATCACCCGGATCCCGTCTTCATCGCCGCCCATCACATCAATGAACTGCCTTACCTTTACCTTCTGCCCGTTGATCGTCACATTCGAAGCAATACACGGGTATTCCGTTTCCTCTTTTGACGCTTTCAGTTCCTCCCTGACATTGTCAAAATCTTCAAACGGTTCGATAGACCATATCGGAGTCATCCCTTCCTGCATATCTTTCACAGGCTCGGCCAGGTCCTCTCTGTCGTCCGGGTAAGTCTGCAGGGTAGATACGACAATCTCCCGGTCATCCAGGAAAACAGACTCCAGCTTCATTTCAATCCCATCGCTTTCTTGATTGGTATTGATCACCTCTTCATACTGGGCTACTTCCCTCTCTCCCGTGCCCCAGGAGAGCCATCCGCCTATGGCTTCCGCCACGGAATCCATTGCCGCCGTCACCTGACCTCGAAGCGGCCCTCCTGCCAGAGCTAGGATACAGACCGCTATGCAAGCCGCAATTTTGATTGCTCTTGCCTTTCTGTTCTTCCCGGCTTTGCGCAGAACCGCTCGTTTCCATCTTTGCTTTTCCAGCACAGATACTTCTTCCGCACAGTATTCTTCCGTATCCGTCTTAACGTCATTCAAAAGATCATAGATCGTCTTCATATTCATTCTCCCTTCCCGGCGCATACCGTTTTCGGATCTTTTTCTTTCCTCTGGACAATCTGTTATAGATTACCTCTCTGGAAATCCCCGTCTCCTGGCTGACCTGCCCTACTCCCTTTTCCTGGACGTAAATCTGCAGAAACAATTCCCGGTCCTGCTCTTTCAGGCAGCTTAACATTTCTTCCAGTTCCTCCGAGATCTCACATTCTATCAGATCTTCCAGATTTTGATCCGGCTCTGAAAGCTCCAGTTCTTCAAGACTGGCTGTGGGAATCTTTTTATAATATCTCCTGAGATAATCGATCGCTTTATAACGCGCGATACCTGAAGCCCAATTAGCAAAACTGTTTTTGTCCGCATCATAATAGCTGATATTCTGCCAGATACTGAAAAACACATCATTCAGACATTCTTCCTGGTATTCTTTTAAAAGACAAAGTTTTCGGCGTATTATCCCGCACAAAAGGCTCCCGTACTGATCGACCACATAAACCAGCGCTTTCTCATTTCCCCTTTTTAATTCGCTGATAAAATTTTCCTCTGTCAATTTCATTCTTTTCTTCCCCCTGTTAAGGAAAACGCTCTCCTTTGTCTTTTACTTCGTATAACCGGCCGGCATTTCTATCAAAAATAAAAAACTCCTTCCTAAAGTAAGCGGTTTTCACGTAATATACGCTTACTCAGAAAGGAGTTCACCGTTTCGATCCCGTCAGGGCATCTGCCTATTCCTTCACCAAAACTTTCTCAATCTCCGCCATATACATGATATGATAGTCCTTCTGCGGATACCACTTAATATCGCACTCGCTGTCGGTGAAACATTCCGGCTTCATCTCCTGGACATACAGCTTTCTGCACACAAACGCCAGCTCAGCCTCCTGGGGCAGGGCCGTCCCTTCTATGCAGCAAGGATGCAGTCCCGCTGATTCCCACTTATTTTCCACGTCTCTTCCCGATACGCTGCCGCAGATCTTCAGCGCCTCCCGGTATTCCTCCGGCAGAAACGCCAGCGTGAAGCAATCGGACTTCTCCACAAACTCTCTTGTGTACCTCTGGGGACGGATGTAAGCTGTCGCTACCGGTTTCCCCCACATGATCCCAACACCTCCCCAGCTTGCCGTCATGGTATTGGATCCTTCCTCATCCCCCGCGGTCACCAGCATCCACTGTTTGCTGATCTTATCAAATGGATTGAACTGTAAACTCTGGATATCTATCTCTCGAAATCCCATTTTATCTTCCTCCTTATTCTTTCTCCTTATGCTGCTATGATTTTATCATATGCCGGCTATCAATACCAGAGCGCCATTGGAAATTCATTGTTGATTATCAGGGTCTTTTCTCAAAATGCTGATAATCTTTTGTATTTACCCAGTCTCCTCCCCAAGTGAAACCATACTTTGTAAACACCTTGTATGCGGCGTCTTCATGTGTGATCATGTGAGGTTTCCCTGAATCCCGATCCAGATATTTCTCCATATCCTGATAATATTTTGCAAATTCCCCGTCTGCTGTGTACTGTACGTAGGGATTCTCTATGGGATTGATATCGATGGCATACCCTTCCGCATGATTGGACAAATGATCCGTTCCCGGAACCACCCGGTAGTTAAACGCGGACGTATTATTGTGTTCGATCGAATTTGTGTCTGAATCCACGCCGTTTCCCGTCCAGTATTTATCGATCAGATACATGGATGAGATTTCATACTCTTCCTGAAACAATTCGTAGAAAACATTTTTCACGTCTTCCGCGATCGCCCGATTGACCACCAGTTCTCCCACCTGGATCTCATGATCATAGTTGTAATGGAGTACCTTCAAATACCGCAGATCCTCGATCTGAATATGGTCATTTGCTACATAGGATTGCCCATTCATTTCCTGATATACAGCTTCGCTTATTTCGAGCACCTGAAAATACTGTTCCAGGTGTTCAAAATCCAGCCAATCGGCGGGTATGACCTCTCCCGCCTTTAAGTTTTCCACTGTTTCCAGTTGGACCGGAAGTCCGCTCTGCTCTTTCTTGGTTTTCCGGGATATATCTTCCTGTTTCTCAAACTTTACGCCCAACTGGCCGCAGCCGGCAAGACCAGCCATCAAGGAAAGGGCAAGACACCCTATGCCTGCCCTTATCCAAAGATTCCCTTTCCTTCTGAAGCTCTTCATTTAATCCGCATCCTCTCCGTAGATCCCGATCTCCGCGATACAGGTATCGTCCCAAACGCTGCTGGTCCCTTGATAGACATCCACAATCTCGATCTGGATCTCTGAAGCCTCACAGTCTCCGTCTACTTTCACCCATTGCTCCGTCTTCTCATCCGCGAAATCCACCAGTGTCTCCTGCCCTCCTATGACGATTTTCAGCGTCATAGGCCGGTGATTTTCATAGTAAAACTCATCAGAGCGCCAATTTCCCAGCTTGAATGACAGATACTCGATCTCATATGTCCGATCCAAAGAGAAGGTAAGTCTCTCTCCAATTCCCGGTCCATCTACACCTTCCTGCCAGGAAGTCTCGTCTTTCCCGTCCAGCACCATGGCCGCGCTGTTGTCATGCCCTTCCTGATCGATCACAGAAGTGGCTGTGGCCTGGCTGACCGGAAGCTTATAGCTCTCTCCCAGGCTGGCCGGAGCCGACGAAGAATAGGCTGTCCAGATGCCGTCCTCCTCTTCCTGCGGCGGAGCCGTCTGCTCCATCTCCTGCTCTTCTTGTTCCTCCTTGGCTTCCTGTTCTTCTTCCTGGCGCTCTTGCTCCGCTTCTCTTTGCTCTTCCTGGATCTCTTCCTGCCTTCTGCGCTCCGCAAACTGGTGATAGACCGCAAATCCGATCACACCGGCCAGCAGTGCCGCCGCTATGACCGCTATGATAATGATCAGCGCTGTTTTCGGCTTCTTCCTGCCTTTCTGTCCCTCCGGCCTCATTTCCATCGGATCCTGGCCGGCCGGCCCTGACGGCGGAAGCGCCGCCCCGCAATTTCCGCAGAACTGGGAGCCATGTTCGTTTTCATAACCACAATTTGGACATCTCATTCCTTTTTCCTCCTGGTTTTCTATTTTTTCAAAAGGTTTACTTCAGCCGGTATCCGCATTTTCCACAGAACACCGCGTTTTTCTCTACCGGATTCCCACATCCGGGGCAAAGCCCTTTCTGCCGCTCCTCTTCCTTTTTCAGTCTGGTGATCTTATCAAACAAGGGCAGAAGCTGCGGAAGCGGATCCTCGAACCCGCCTTCATAGTATGCCTTCCCCAGATCCCGATAAGCCTGTTCCAGTTGGTCTGCCGGCTTTCTGCCTTCCTTTGGCCTGCTTTCTGTTCTCTTACCTTCAGCAGACGTCAGATTTTGCCCCTGTCCCAGCTTCTCGTAATTGACAAATACTGTTTCATCGCGATTTTCCATTTCTGACCTCTCCTTCCTCTATTCACTGATTTCTTCCAAAACAGGATCCCAGATCACGTAGGTATCTAGATAATAGGCTGTCAGGGGGCTTTCTCGAAGTTCTCCAGTCACCTTCACCCGCTTTCCTCTCCAGGAGGGATCGATCCCCTCACCGCTTCCAAGCTGGATCTGCTCACAGTCTTCATAAACCATGGGCCCTCCATCATGAGTGATCTTAAGATCCGCCGGCTCATCCAACTTTAAAACCATGGCTGTCAAGGCGGAACCATTGGGATGGGAGAATTCCACCTCCTCAACAGTTCCCGTCATCTCCACCGTTCCTTCTTCATAAATCTCCACCGCCTGCCCTGCTGTTTCTGCCGCTTTCTCCTGGCTGGCCGCAGATTCTCCTTCTTCCCATGTCATCCGCAGGCGGATCACTACATTTCCAAGATATTCCAGATTTCTTCCGCCCGAATCCCAGAAGGCGTCTCTATCGCTGTTTCCATCTTCCTCTCCTGTGATCCGAAGCAGTACATCATCCATTTCATCTGCAAAATCAAATTTCTCTATATAGGACTCCCGTATCTGAGCCGCCTCCTTGGGCAGTCCGATTTCCTCCAGAAAGTCAGCTGTCTCCATGGCGCTCTCCCGTTCTCCTTCAAAATCTGTGCCTACCGTCACTTCCCGCTGTCCCGCTTGGAACACAAATTCTTCTCCGTCATAGATCAGTACGAATAGCTGCACGGCGTTCCCGCCGGAATAACTGACTCGCATCATCTGGTGGAGACTTCCGCAAATATATAGCCTGCCATCTTTCTCCTTCAGGAAAACGCCGGATGATTCTTCATCTCCATATCCCAGCACGGGGCATAACCCTTGGTATTCATCCTTCAAGATCACCTCTTCTTCTTCCAGTTCATACATTTGAAGAAGCATTTGATTAACCTTCTCGCCTTCTGACACATAACCAAGAGACGTCTCATCCAGATCGGCCTCATTATCCAGTACCAGCACCAGCAGTTCTTCTTCGCCGTCCCCGTCAAAATCCCTGATCCTGGAAGTCAGGACACCTTTCTGATCATGGACGCCGTCCACTCCCACAAATCCATTAACATGCTTATATCCACAGATATATTCCCCTTCCCGGCACGCTCCGATCTTGGGGATCAGCGCCTGATCCACATAGGAATATAGCGTATACCGCTCTGTGATTGCTTCACTTTCCGTATTCTTCTTTCCCTCTTCCAGGATTTTGGCCGCCTTTCCAGGCTGATTCTGCTTTGTATAGAGTTCTGCCAGCTTCAAATAAGGCTCTTCTTCCTTTGGATCCACCGCGATCGCTTCCAGATACTGAGCTTCCGCTTCCTCATAATCCAGCTCTTCCAGATATTGATCTCCTTTGGCCAGCAGCTGATCCATCTCTTTCGCGTTCTTCCCTGAGCCAAAGATCAGAAATCCCACCGCCGCTGCCGCAATGACCAAAATGATACATATGGCCCCGATCCAGACTCCTTTCCCAGGACCTTTTCTATGGCCCTTTTCTTCCGCCCGGCCGCTCTCTCTGAGCGCCTGATCCCCGTCTGCCTTAAGGGGCCGTCCGCAGTTCCCACAGAATCTGGATCCCGGCGGATTGTCCATATTACAATGACTGCACCGCATTTTTCCCTCCTTGCTACGCCAGCAGAAACGACAGACCGTTTACTCCGATCCGTGTCCCCCGCTTCAGATAATAATGCCGGTCCGAGCCTAAAGGCTGGCCGCTTTCCAGAATACAAGCCCGCCTCTTCTTTGGCGTCAGGCAGTACTCTCCATACTCACTGATATAATAGACTTCTGCCAGCGTGTCTTCTTCTTTTTTCTCAGAAACGAAGACTTGCTCTCCGTCCCGCACAAAATAAACCGGCAGCTTTTCTTCCAGGGCATATACTTTCTTATCATATATTCCCTCTAATCCTTTTAATGCTCCGTGGAAATGCGCCATTCTCTCCTTCTGCCGTTTCTCTTCCTGCTTCTCGTGAACGATCTCTTGGAACATTTCTCTGCGCTGTTTCTCCTGTTCCAGCTCATTGATCCGGTTCAGATAATCTTCCCGTCCCACCTGAGCTGTCAGATCCCGATGGTCCTCCCAGGGATTCTTCCTGCCGTTAAAGCTCTCTGGCAGGATATCCCTTACTCTTTCCCGCTCCGGCATCTTAGCTGCCTGTATGATCCCCCATACACTGATCGCAAGAATCCCGGCGCAAAGCAGAAACCACAAAATAATCGGTCCCTTGTGAAGGCGGATCAGCCCTTCCATTCCAAAGAAGCTTAACCCCTGCCGCAGTTCTTTGGTCTTGGAATAAAGGGTCCACACACTGATGACTGTCACAATATTGGTTGCCGCCACTCCCGCAAGCGCCGCCACATAGGCGCTTCTCCAGCTGAGCAGCACACAGCCCAGAACGCTTGCGATCACTAATAGGATCAAAAATAGGATCACAAAGAAATAGGGCTTCATATATTCTCTCAGCACATCTTCAAATCCTCCCCAGGCGTTGGAACTTCCAATTCCACTGCCCAGCTTCATCACATCCGCCAGAGAAAGCTCCATCACAGCCACATCGATCAGCGGAGCAAACAGCAGGATCAATAAGGCCGCGGCAAACAGGCCCCCCGCCACATATCTCAGATACTTTTTCATCTTCTTCCCTCCTGCTCGTCCTCAATCTCTTCCAGAAGCCTTCTGCGCTGTCTGGGAAAACTTTTAATCGTTGCGATCAGTCCCGCCGCGCAGCCGATGATCCCAATCACACTGATCCCCGTAAAGATCCATCCTGCCGTTAATCCCATGATGATAACCACCCTCCTGCCAGCACCTGCTGATACACATTATCCAGCAGCTGCATTTCTGCGTCTGTATCATTTCCTTCCAATTGTTCCTGGTACATTTCATTTGCTTTCTGATAATAGTCGGCAAACGCGCTGTAATCCCTCTGGCTGTTGCTTTTCTGTTCCTGTTTATCGATCTCCAGGAACGCCAGCCTTTTATAAATATTATAATCTTCTCCAAACTTCTGCGCCATCTGGTTCAGATATTGTTCCGCTTCCTGAAGGCGCCCCTGCTTTTCGCTGAGGATCACCAGGTTATTATAAGTCTCGTAAGTATCCCATCCCTGCTCGATCACCTGGTTCAAAAGAACGGCCGCTTCCTCCCGGTAGCTGTCATTCCCGCTTCGCTCCGCCAGATCCATGTCTGCCTGGATCAGCCTCTGCAGCAAGATCATCTGGTTCTCTATCGGAAGCGCCTCTCTCGCTTCCAGCAGGATCTCCCTTTGATCCTGGTCCCTTCCTTGTTCCTCGTAAATATCACTCATCACAATATAGGCCCTGGCTTTTAGTTCATTATCTTCTGAAATCTGGATACAGCTCTTAAAATCATTCAGCGCCTGATCCAATTCCTGCTGAGACTTCTTGATCTCGCCCCTGGTATAATAGACAGAATCTTCTTTCAGACCAAGTTCGATGGCTTCATCCAGGGCGTCCTGGGCCTTCTCCGGTTCCTGGTCATAGGCCAGGGCAATGGCGTAATCCCGGTAATATTCCTGATCAAACCCGCCGATCTGGAACAGCTTCTCAAAGGTGCTGACCGCCTCTTCGTATTCTTCCAGAGCCATATGGCTTTCTGCTTCCAGATAATAAATGTCCGCCATCCTGGGAGCCAGAAGATCCAGCTTCTCATTTTGCTCCACATCGTATTCTACGAAAGAAATGCAATCCTGGTATTCTTCCTGCTCATATAGGGCGCAGGCATTCTGATAGTAGCTTTCCAGAGATGAGGGAAGGATCTCCACCGCTTCCGCAAAGGTTTCCTCCTGCTTCTCATAATCCCTGCTCTCCCGGTATTCTTCCTGTTCCGCCACCAGTTCATTGTAGGCGTCTGTCCGTTCTCCCTGGATCGTATGGATCCCATAGCCGCCAAGCACAATGAATCCAGCCATCGCCGCCACAAGTCCTGCCCGGACAGCCGTCTGCCTGCGCAGGAGCGCCTGGTATCTCCAATCCTTCTTTCCCACATTCTGAAACGCCTGGAACATCTCAAAGGCGCTCTGATATCTTTTCCCCGGCTCAATCTCCACCGCTTTTTCAATGATCTGGGCAAATGCCTCGCTGGTGCGTTCCGCCAGATATTCCCGGTCGATCCGATCCCGATAATTCTGAAGCTTCCTCCCTGTGGCCAAGTGATAGAGGGTGGCTCCCAGACTGTAGATATCCGCTTTTTCGTCCACCTTAGAATAGCGGCCGATGGGTCGGTCTGATTCACTGTCTAAAGCGATGATATACTGTTCCGGCGACGTGTACCCGTCTGTATATCCAAGGATTGAGTTCTCATCCAGATAAAAAGAAATATTAAAATCGATCAGACAGATATTTCCCTGCGGTGTCAGCATGATATTGGACGGTTTGATATCTCCATGGATCACCGGCGGATTCTGGCTGTGCAGATAATTGAGGGCGCTGCAGATCTGCATCCCCCACCGGGTCAGTTGTCCCAGGGAAAAGGAAGCATGCTCTCTCATCAACTGTCGGAAAGATTTTCCCGGAATATAACTCATAACGGTATACACTTCATCGTCATACACCAGGAAATCCAGCACCTGAGGCAGATACATATGATTCAGATTCTTCAGGATATCCACTTCCTGCCGCTTATCCGCCATCGAAAGCCCTTTGCTCTTGATCTGCTTGAGCACCACTTCCTTCTGAAGCCTTTTATGATAGGCCCGATAGACAACGCCCCCGCTGCCCTCTCCCAGCTTCTCCAGGAGCTGATATGTACTTGTAAATTCTTCAAATTGATCCATTGCTTACTTCCTTATCTCTATCCTCACCAAAAATTCCTCGTCTGACAGCAGAAGCTTCATTCCGTCTTCCAGTTTAAGGTCTTCCGTGATCTGCTGTTCCTCCATAAAGCTGTGGTTCAAAGAATCCAGATCCCGATAGAACCAGGCGCCTTCCTTCTGGAAGATCTCCCCATGGCGCCGGCTGATCGAAGAATTCTCTCTGATGATATAATCACAGTCTGATCCCTTTCCCAGGACAAACGGATCCTCAGATACATCCACCGTCTCTCCCGTCTTCATTCTCTGCAGGGTGACCAAGACTTTTACATTGCGTTCCAACAGAGTCGTGGGCTCATCGTCCCCTTCAGACTCCGCTGCCGCTTCCGAAAACAGCGGTGTTGTAGCTTCCTCGTCCTCCCGCTCCAGCGGAGGAACATACTGACGGATCACAACTAGTTCTTCCTCAGTCTCCGGTATCGGCGGAATCTCTGCCGTCTGCTCATCCTTCCAACCTTTGAGATAATCTTTCATAGTCTTTCCTCCTGTGTCAGCCATTCTTCTATCTGGTATCCCTGGCGATCCTTTTCAGAAACAGCACGCTCAGCGCAAGAAACAGCGCTGTCATAAAAAGCAGGATACCCCAGCACTGCGCCGCATGGACTTTGGTCGCTTTAAAGAAAGCTTCCGCTTCATGTTCCAGCATCGGGTAATCCGCCTGAAGCTTCAAATCCAGCCGATTCAGCTTGGCAATACTCCCAAGCGCTTCCACCGACCATCTGCTGATCGTTACATACGAAATGATCTTCCCCGCTCCCTCCAGGGTAAAAAGAATCCCAGAAAACAAAAGCTGGATGATCAGCACAAAGGGCGCTACAGCCATAGCCTTATCGCCCGTCCGCACCATAGCCGATATGACAAACCCAAGAGCAATAGAGGCCAGCACTGTCAGCCATACGGTCAGGAACATCTCCCAGGAAAAATGCTCCAAGAAAATGCCTTCTCTGTCCTTATTTGTAAGTTCCAGGAAGATCATAGCTAAAAACGCCGCCTGGACTCCGCCCAAAACAAACTGGAACGTAAATTTGGACAGCACGTATCCGGGGAGCTTAAGATTCGCCATATATTCTCGTTTGACGATCGTCCGTTCCTTACAGATCTCCTGGATCGAATTGAACAGCCCGATCCAGATTCCAGAACAACTTAAGGCGAACAGCATAGATTTCGTGCTTTCATAAATCGTAAAAATATTTTCATCCGCTACTATATGTAAGAGAACCGCGATCAAACACGGCTGCAGCAGAAGTACCATCAGCCGCTGCCGGTCGTTTCCCATCAATTCCCCGTATCGCCGCAGCAGCACCAGGAACTGTCGGAAACCGGATTTCTCTCCAGACTTAGCCAGATTCTCCCTTCCCCGGTTCTGCTTTGGGATCTGTTCTTCCCGGCTCCGGTATCTCCGGTACCGCTGTTCCCACTCTCCCGGAGCGGCAGCGATCATATTATAGATATTTACCAGGTCGTCTGTCTCATAGAAACGCTTTGCTTCTTCCACATTTCCGCAGAAACAGAGCCTTCCGCCAGGCCCCATGAAAATGATCTTATCGCACAGATGCAGGTTTGCCGTTGTATGCGTCACCATAATAATGGTTTTATTCTGCTCTCTTGCAAGCGTTTTCAGACTCATCATCAGGTTCTTCTCTGTCCCTGGGTCCAGACCGGAAGTGGGTTCATCCAGGAAAAACAGCTTCGGATCCGCCAGCAGCTCCACCGCGATGCTGGCACGCTTCTTCTGGCCGCCGGATAATTTGCGGATATACGTTCCCTGGTGAGCTTTTAGGTCCACCATTTCCAGCACATCCTCGATCCTTTTCTGGATCTCGTCCGGCCGGGTATCCTTTGGCATCCGGATTTTGGCCGAGTAATACAGCATCTTCTTTAACGTCAGATTTTCATATATGATATCCTGCTGAGGAACGAAGCCGATCACGCTTTTCAACGCCTGGAAATTTTCCACAAGATCCGTGCCGTTGCAGAAAACTTTTCCCTCAAAATCCGGTTCAAACCCGCTGATCGCGTTCATCAGCGTCGTTTTCCCAGCCCCGGAACCTCCGATGATCGCTACAAATTCATTCCCCTGGATTTCACAGCTTACATCATTTAGAATCTTCTTTTTCTTCTTTCCCTTTCCAACAACCTTCGTAATCCCCTGTACCTGCAGGGAAATTCCTTTGGCCGCCGATTTGTAATAAATACACCCCTGGCAGAAGACAAGCTGGAATCCCAGGATCTGGATCACATCCTTATCTCTCAGGGCCTGGGCTCCTCTGACATATCCTCCATTGACCAGGACTCCATTGGTACTGCGGTTATCTTGCAGCACAAATCCTGTCTCCTGCCGGCAGATCCGGCAATGGATCTTCGATACTCCAGGGCCGGGAAGGCAGATCTGATTCCCGCTGTCCCGTCCGATCTCTGTGATCTGCCGTTCCAATGGTTCCCGTTTCCACAGCTCTCGTTCAGCGCTGGCAGAATAGAGCAGCAATACCATATTCTCTGCCTGCTCAAGATTCCCGATACAAAGGACCGTCTTATCAAATACCTCCGCCCATCCGTCTGCCTTCCCAAGAAGCTGCCGCCCGGCTCCCAGACCAAGGAAGGTTCCGTTCCGGCTGTCCAGGTCCTGATAGCGGACCCTGTCTCCGCTGATGTGCAGTCTTCCATGGAGCTTTGATACGATCTGGTCAGGGATCACAATATCGCACTGTTCCCGATCCCTTCCCAGCGTCAGCGCAGATTTCTGAAAGGTATCCAGATCTACTTCTCTTAAATTTCCCCTCGTGTCTATGATCGTTAGGATATGTTCACTCATATTCTCTAATTCCTGCTTTTTATTCCTAATAACTCTTGATCTGTCTCAAAATCTCCCCGGCGGAAAGAGTCTTCTCCGCCGCGTAGACCGCCCCTTCTCTATGGAATACCTGTTCCAAGCTTTCTTCGTATTCTTCTTTGGACAGTTCTTCGCCATCCCAGAAATACTGGTAGACCGGATTCCCTTGGGCGTCAAACTGGACATTGGTGTTGTCTTCCGCTCCATACCAGCCTTCATGGAGCTTTACCATCTCCCCATTTTCTATCTGATATACATTATCGTAATAAGAGTCCATACGGCCGCCGCTTTCACAGAACAGATTCTGGCGTTCCAGATAAGTCAGACCGGAAATCCCTGTGCTAAGCACATTGATCTCGGATCCTTTCATCGTGCAGATCTGATCTCCCTGGGCCGTATTACTTCCTGTGATATATAATTCAGGAATGTTGTCGTCATTGATATAGATCAGCCGATATCCTGCCCATCCTTCAGCCTGGATGCTCTCAATATAGGAGGTATAGGCCGTTCGCCAAGATTCTTCGCCGCTGTCTTTTCCATTCTCCGTGCTGTCAGCCTGTGTTTCCTCTTCGCCAACTTGGATCACGCCCCAGTTTCCGTCTTTTTCAACCCAGCATTTTCCATCATATACCGGACGGATCGTGTCGAAAACACCTGAAGGAACGATAAGTTTTCCAGACGTATCCCGAAGCTCCCATTCTCCATTTTTACAGAGCGGAACATAGCCATCGGACGCCGCGTAGCAATATTCCACTATTTCTGGTTCTTCCTCCGTGTTATAGCTGAAAACACAAGTTTCATAACTGCAGGATGCGTCGTACTCCAAGGGAATCACTTCCTCGCCCTGTTCATTGACATATCCCCATTTGCCATTTTGCTTCACCGCAAGAAGGCCGGAGGAGACACTTCCGCACTCTTCATAGATAAAGTCCGTCATCAACTGCCCATCCATACCGCAGACCGCATAGCCGCCATCCAGATCTTCATACCAATCCAGTTCATTTTCACCGTCATAGACAGTTTCAGACTGCTTTACAGGTATGGTTCTGTCCGGCTTCTGCTGATATGTCATTCCATATCCCTGTTCTGCAAAATACTCTGCCGTATTGCGCAGTCCATCGTGGTAGTAAAAGGTTCCTCTTAAATATCCGCCCGCATCACCAATCACCGCCACTGCCGGTTTGACTTCCTCTTCTTCCTCCACAAAATAATACTCCGTCATTTCTCTCTGATACTCAGACTCGTAGACCGGCTCTTCCCTCTCCAGCAGATAATATTGGGCAAGCGCGTCTACTCCCTGATATTCCAGGTCCGCTCCCATCTGCCCATCCAGGCCGATCAATCCGTATGCAGCATCCTGTTTCATGACCGCATACCCGGTATCCATCTGCCGATTCAGATCGTTTCGGCAGTAATCAAGGGCATTTTCGTCTTTGATATAGTAAATATCATCCGCCTTCACCTTGGGTTCTACTACCCAGGTATAATTCTGTCCTACTTTTACAGAATCTATCTTATCGTCCATGCTAGTCCCACTGGAAGGGTCCTCAGACGACTGGCTGCCGGAATCACTGATCTTAGCGGCTTCTTTTTTGCTCACGGATTTCTTCCCCTGAGACAGGATCGCCTCTGCTTTATCAAAGTCTTCCTGTTTTAAATAAGTATCCGCCAGACCAATATACGCATCCGCCTTCTTTGGATCTATTTCAATAGCTTTCAGATACGCCTCTTCCGCATTTTCGTAGTCTAAGTCTTCCAAGTATTTCTCCGCGCTGGCAACATAATTTTCATAATCCCGCCGTTCCTGCTGCCCCTTGACGATCAAAAAAGCGGCAGCACAAAAGGCCGCCAAAAGAAAGGCGGCCCCAGCTATGAGCCACCTTCGGCCGCCTTTTTTCTTTGGTTTTATGTCCGTTTCCTGATCCAAACGAATCTCCCATTCGGAATCCGTCTGATCTTTCGTCTCATAGTCAGGCCGCGTCACAAGCGGTTTCCCACATTTCTGACAAAACCTGGCTCCCTCTGGATTTTTTGTTCCGCAATATTGGCAAAACATCTTCTCTTGCTCTCCCGGGTTTAGAATAAGTCGTCAGGACTGATATACCATTTTCCGTCAATCTTGACTACATTGATCGTCTCATCATCCCCAGACTCTTCTTCCAATTCGCCGTCCACATACATTTCATAAGAAAATTCTACTTCTTTTCCTTCTTCGATGCTTCCCAGGACTCCCATATATTCGTCTGAAATGTCATTTAACTCTGACTGGGTCAGATCTCTTGTGTCCCCAATCTCATAATCAATCTCAATTTCGCCGATATACTGGTCAAACGCTTCTACCAAATCATCCTCCAGCATATCTGCCATTTCCTCTTTGTCCATCCCGGTCAGGCTTTCCGCCGCATCCAGGAAATTCTCCGGAATCAGATCCATTGCCGCATCCACATCCCGATCTTCCATCACCTTAACCATATTTTTGATAGGCGTCTTATATGTATCTCTGAAAAAGATCAGCCTTACTGCTACGATCAAGAGGATCACTGCCAGCACAATGGCTCCAATGGCCACATAAGGCGGGCGCTTCTTCGCTGCCGGCGCACCGGTTCCCGCGGCGCCTCCGGCCGGAACTGCCCCTTGGCTGTAATTGTTCTGACTGTAACTGTACGTCTGAGCATTTCCTCTCTGCGTATTTGCGCCGGACATCTCCGGGCCCTGGTTCTGGATCGGCTTCACCGGCGCACCGCACTTAGGACAGAATTTCCCATCTCCTTTGATCTCATTTCCGCAACGACTGCAAAACATAATTTTTCCCTCCTCTTTTACCCTATTTCTTTCAAAACGAAGCCCCTTCTAATCCGCGTCTTCAATATAACCTTGGGCATCCCGTTCATGCTCTTTCTCGCTTAAAAACTCTGCGTTCCTCTTTTCATACTCATTCAGCAGGCCGCTGTAATTAGCATCAAAATCATCTGGTTCATAGATCCCATTGTACCAGGACTTGGATTCAAAATAATTGGTCAGCTCCTGAGACTTGAACTTTCTCCCATGCCTTGCATAGATCTCATTCTTTCCATAGTTAATTTCTTGAAGCGTCAGTCCGGCCACATCCGCATCTGTCAGATAACGCGAGTCGCTGTCTGGGAAAATATAATCCTGGCTGACTGTTGATCCTCCCATCTGACTATTACTCTGATCTTGAGACGGTTCCTGGGTTTCAGCGGTTTCTTCCCCCTCTTCTGTCTGCTCCTGCGTATCTTCTTTTTCCTCTCTATCCTCACTGATCTCTTCCCGGATTCGATCGGCTGTATCCTGCCCCCTCTTATCTTCCAGGTAATTATACAAAAACAGTCCGGCAAACCCTGCGATGACCGCTACGATCAAAACAGCCAAAACAATAATGACTGCCTTATTTTTATTTCCTCTTCCGTTATCCTCCGGTTCTCCAAACGGATCCTGCAGCGGGCAGCCGCATTCGCCGCAGAATGCGTCCCCTGGTTCGATTTTGGCCTTACATCTTGGGCATCTCATATCCATATCCAATTCCCTTCCTTATCCACTTTTCGTACTCCTAAAGCTTAACTCAGCTTCGTTCCGCAGGCAGTACAAAACGCCAAATGATCCGCCAAAACTTTGCCGCAAGTCGGACAGATCTTAGTCCCCGGCTGCGGCGGCGCGGTTTCTCTTTCCGGATTGTCTCCCGCTTGCTCTTTCTTTAATGGAGTCCCGCACATAATACAGAATCCCTGTCCTGCCCCTACTTCCGCGCCGCAGTTTGGACACACCGCTCCTGACTGCTGGGTCGGCGCCGGCTCTGGAACTGGCTGCGGCTCTGGAACTGGCTGCGGCTCTGGAACTGGCTGCGGCTCTGGCGCCGGCTCTGGAATTGGCTCTTTCCGCTCAATCTTTGTTCCGCAGTTTACACAAAACACTTGATCGGGTTCTATCGGCGCTCCGCAGTTATGGCAGACTTCCCCACTCTGCGGCGTTGGCGCCGGTGCTGGTGCCGGATGTTCTATCTTCGCTCCGCAGACGTTGCAGAATGCGGAATCCGGTGAGATCTGCGCATGACAGCTGGGGCAGAAAATAACTCCTTTTACTCTCTGAAGCTGTCCTCGCAAGTCAGAAAGCTGCCGTTCCAGCTCGTCAATACGCGCGATCACTCCTGCCTCTTCCGGATCACTTTCTTTTCCGCTTTCCCGACATTTTCTATAACAAATTGCTCCCAGATCCGCCATCGCATCCTTTTTCTGTCCTTCCAGATTCTTGATCGAACTGGAAAGTTTTGCGGAATCTGTTACTTCCTTAGTCTTTTGGATCGCTCCCTGACCCAGATTTGTAAGTTTCTTATCGATGTCGTCCAAAAAAGCCATTTTCATTTCCTCCTGAAAACTATTTATATTCTATAGAGATAATTTTATTATTTTTTTCTCTTTTTGACAAGATGCGGCAAAGAATATCATAGAATTTCCATAAATACTATCTTCCAGATTATTTTATAGAGATGATCCTCAAGACTTAACATCAAAAATCCGGGGGAATTTTATGCTCCCCCGGATAATGACAGCTTTTCCGTTATTATTAGGCAATACTACACAAATTAATTTTCATTTGCGACATCATTCAAATTGTATAAAAGCTGCGGCAATGTATCATACCCTTTTCCCCAGGCCCACAGATTATTCTCCCCATCAATTGCATATACTGAACCATCAAACGGTGTAAAGATACTGTTTATCGGAGGAACATCTACAGTCCACCATTCACTAAATTTGTCAGTTGTACCATTCCCCACCTCACCATAATCATTGTCACCTGATGTATACACTTCTCCGTCATTAGAAAGTGCGATATCGAAAGCATCTTGCCCCATATCTTCATCGTCGTGTACTTTATAATAGTCCTTTATATTATTTCCAAACTGCTCAAAGCAATTTTCTTGGTAACTATAGTAATATAAAGCCCCCTCTTCCGACAAGAAATACGGATAATCTTCACTGGCTTGGCCGCACATTTTAACAATTGTTCCCAAAGTTGTCTCTTGATCATCCATATCATAAACAGTATACCCCTCAAGCGTTCCCACTTCATGGTCTGTACCTTCAATATAAATCTCCCGATCTGAAACATAGCCAAATGGAGAAACATCATTTACTTTTATCTCCCCATAATTACTTGGATAGTATGCGCCTTCAGAAAGACTTCCCTGTAAATGCCCCTCTTCGTCTAACAAGTAGACATGTACCATACCAAAATCTTGTCCATATCCACCATAAAAACCTCGGTTTTTTAATATCAATTTATCTATATCGGAAATCTCTGGAATTTGCTCTGGGATCACTTTTTCAGCTCCCCAAGTCCAAACAGTTCCATCTTCTTTTAAAGCATATATAGACGCTCCAATCTCTTCATCCCAAAGATTTAAGCTACACGCTATCTGCTTTACATTATCAATTTCTTCTACTTCCTGCCATTCATCAGAATCTGTAAGTGTCCCATTTCCTAGTTCTCCATTCGTATTTATTCCGCGGGCTAAAACACTTCCATCCTCTTTTAATAGAATATCAAATCCGTACCCTGTAATGAAATTATCTCCGAAAAAATAATCTGTTTGTTGTTCTTTTTCTTTTTGCAGTGAGTTTTTGTCATTTTCTTCTATACCGCCAAGATTGTTTTTATGAACATCCTTCTCAACCTGCTCCAAACTCCTGGATAATCCCCCGCTTTCTCCAACCGTTTTTTCCTCCAATTGTCCCGTTATAAGATTTACCTTTACCTCATATATTTTTTCTCCTGCAATTTCATATTCTTCATCATAATCCTCGTAAACATCATATGTCTCTATATTAGAACCAGAAGCTTCTTCATCTGTATCCTCGTTTTCTGTCTCTTTTACATAGTGAGGGGAATAATATTCCTCCAGCAATGCTAATACCTCTTCACTCGTATACTGATCCGCCTCTTCCTCACACCCAGACAACAGCAATCCACATGCGAGCAACCATACAATTATCTTTTTCATTTTTCTACCTGCTCTTTCTCAAACATCACCATTACTCCTGATTTCTTTTAGCTTACCCAAGTCATTTTTCGCAAGATTGTATGCTAAATTTCACTGAATCAAATATCTTTTTACTTTCATTTTCCTTATCCTCTTCCCATAATTTTTATTTTGCAATGTATTTATTGCAATTTTAGCATGAATTTAGGGTAGAATCAATAAATATTTGTTATGAATATATTGCAATGATAAAAGTGGAGGCATATGGACCAAAAATTAAAAACAACCGCTTCTTTCGGCGCTAATTTAAGACAGATACGTTTACAACATGGCTACACTCAGGAACAACTTGTTGCTAAAATGCAGTTGCTAAACCAAAGTGTTTCCCGGAGTATTTATGCCCAAATGGAATGTGGCAATTACAACATCAGAATTACAGAATTAATCGCTCTAAAAAAAATATATAATATTTCTTATGACATATTTTTTGAAGGGCTGGATATCGAATAACTATTCAAAAAAAGACGCCGGAGTATAGGAATAAATCCTATGCTCCGGCGTCTTTTCTCATTTCTATCTACTCCTGCCTACTCTATTTCACTACTACCCTCTGGAAATTCTTCTTTCCCTTTTTCAGGACGATTCCTTCCCCGGTGAATCGTTCTTTCGTAAACTCCGCATGAATATCGGTCACTTTCTCGCCATCCGCTGATACACCGCCCTGCTGTACAGCCCGGCGCGCTTCCGACTTAGATGGCACAAGCCCGCTTCTTACCAGAAGCGTCAGGATATCAATCCTGTCTTCTTCCAAGTCCTGCTCTATCAGTTCTGTAGTCGGCATATCTGCCGCCGCCCCCTGAGAGAAAAGGGTTCTGGCCGCTTCCTGCGCTTTTACCGCTTCTTCTTCGCCGTGGACCAGTTTCGTCAATTCGAAGGCCAAGATCTCTTTTGCTGTATTAAGCTGAGCCCCTTCCCAAGCATCCATTTTGTCGATCTCTTCCAACGGAAGGAACGTCAGCATACGGATGCATTTCAGAACATCCGCATCAGCTACATTTCTCCAATACTGATAGAACTCAAAGGGAGAAGTCTTCTCTGGATCCAGCCATACAGCTCCGCTCTGGGTCTTACCCATCTTCTTGCCTTCCGAGTTCAGAAGCAGCGTGATCGTCATAGCGCAGGCATTCTTGCCCAATTTCCGGCGAATCAGTTCGGTTCCTCCCAGCATATTGCTCCACTGGTCGTCACCGCCAAACTGCAGGTTGCAGCCGTATTTCTGGAACAGCATATAGAAATCATAGCTCTGCATGATCATGTAGTTGAATTCCAGGAAACTTAACCCCTTCTCCATTCTCTGTTTGTAACATTCCGCCGTCAGCATCCGGTTGACGGAGAAATGCGGGCCGATCTCCCGGAGCAGTTCGATATAATTCAGATCCAGCAGCCAATCCGCGTTATTTACCATTAACGCTTTCCCTTCCGAGAAATCAATAAACCGGCTCATCTGTTTCTTAAAACACTCACAGTTATGCTGAATGGTTTCTGGCGTCATCATGGAACGCATATCGCTGCGGCCGGAAGGATCTCCGATATATCCCGTGCCTCCGCCGATCAACGCGATTGGTTTGTTCCCAGCTTCCTGAAGCCGTTTCATCAGACACAGCGCCATGAAATGTCCTACATGCAGACTGTCTGCCGTCGGATCAAAGCCAATATAGAAGGTAGCCTTTCCTGTATTTACCAGTTCCCTTATCTCCTCTTCATCTGTTACTTGCGCGATCAGGCCCCTTGCCTGAAGTTCTTCATAGATTCCCATCTCTCTTTTTCTCCTTTCTTCACTGTCAGTATCAAGATATTTCTTCGACAACACTTATTTTTGAAAAATAACAAATCCACACTCTGTCGGATGATCCAGCACATACCCATCCTTATATCTTCTGGCATGCCAGACAATCAAAAGATCCCCTCCCGCGGCCAAGATATTTAGCATAGAAAGCCACAGCAAAAGCGTACTCCCTGTCAAGAGCGCCGCGATATAAAGACCGCCTCCCAGAATCATAACTGGAAACAGACCGCCAAAAATATATTTCCCTGGTGCCAGAGGCTCTTTACAGTGGCAGTAAGGAGTCAACGATTCCCACATCATGCCGATATACATACTTTTCCATCCGCCTTTCGCCCCCAGGCACCAGCCCACCCCATGGAGCAGTTCATGGATAAATACTGTGACCAAAAACATCAGAAACATCACCAGATAATTCTTTCCTTCCAGCCACCCTGGCCCACGATTTACTGCCATCCACAATAGTGTTCCCAGAATTATTACGGGCACCGCCGTTATAATAGCCATTACACTTGCTCTGACTACAGAAATAATCTCTGAATGTTCTTGATAGCCTTCCTCCAGGAAACGCAGCCGCTGGATCTCATAGTTATCCAGGATTTTTTGTTTCGCCGGGCTGATCTTTTTTGCTTTTCCCATCTTGCCTCCTCTTCTCCAGAATCCCCGAAACTTTGCTTTTTAAATACTCTGGTTCTTTGAATGATCTGGTTCTTACAGGCGGTTTTCGTCAAAAAAACGCCCTTATCATACGATAAGGACGAATCACTCCGTGGTACCACCTTGCTTCACTGACAAACTCAGCCGTCAGCCTCATTTCAGCTGCCTCCTATCGACAGCCTCGACGCGATAACGTTCGTCACACGGCGCAGCCTACCATTCTTTCCAAAGCGGCATAGAAGTTCGGTGCGCGGCTCAAAGAGGTATTCATAACCAATTCCTTCATGCGCCTCTCATCTTCCGGCAGCTTTCTGTATGGGTGTAAAGGTTATTACTTGTTCTTATCAAAGCCTTTTTAGTCTCGCTTGTCTGTGTGAAATCTTAACGTATTTCCGCTAATTTGTCAACCGGGGCCGGGGGATTTTTAAAAATCCCCCGGCCCAAATTAAAAATGCCCTGTCCCGTTTGGATAATAGGGACAGTTTTTCCTCAAGCATTGCTGATTCTCTTCTGAAAAGCCGCATTGAATCGTTGGAGGCAGTTCCATACTGATTCCAAGATTTTCTTCTGCAAATGCAACTGCTTCTTTCACCGCCGTAAAACAATTCCGTTTACAGCATCTTGGACCGCCCAGATCCGCTAATGCCGCCAACGCTTTAGCCGTTGCCTGGTTCGAAAGCCTCCAAGATTTACCTGTCAGCGGAGTTGCCTTCGTAACAATGCTGATAAACATTCCCACACTGACCGCAGCTCCGCAGCAGCCCCACATTCCGCAGGCTCCGCCCGGATACTTACTTCCTCTGGCCCGCATTTCTTCCAGCGCTCCTTCTAGCTCAATCTCTCCTCCACTGTTGTGATATGCGGCCAGAAGCGCGGCTCCCGCCATAATATGATGTTCCGGGCCGTGCATGTAAATATACGGATCTTCCATCAATTTCTGCATAATTTCAACCGGATTCCTGGAATCCGTCTTCTTGCATTCTCTGAGGATCACCTCTACTCCCCTTTTTTCATGACATTCATCGCACACAAAATGCCCGTCTTCACAGCTTGCGTTGCTTTCAAACTCCCGATGGCAGAAAACACACTCCATCTTTCTCATGGTTTCAAAATATTGAAGCGGTTTCCCGCATACCAGACAGGCGCCTTCACCTCTTGTCATTGTCTTCCTCCCACTATCTCGATAATACTATCTTTTTTCAATTTGGGACAGGGCTTTTTCAATTTGGGCCGGGGGATTTTTAAAAATCCCCCGTCCCCAACTGAATTCCATCCTTTATCACTGCCCGCAATGCCAGCTTTTCGTCCAACAGTACTACATTTGCTTTTTTCCCGGGGGCAATCGAGCCATATTGGTCATAGATACCAAGGCTTTTGGCCGGATTCACGGTGGCGCAGGCTACCGCTGTCTCAAATGGAATTCCCATTTTCCTCACTGCTGTCCGCACGCAATCCATTAAATTCGTAACAGATCCTGCCAGCGCTCCGTCTGATACCAGTGTAGCCCGGTTTCCAGAAACAGCTACATCCAGACCTCCTAAGGTGTACTGTCCATCAGGCATGCCGGCAGCCCGCATACTGTCGCTGATCAGGATCATCCGGTCCGCTCCCAGCATTTGGAAGGTTGCCCGGACTGCCGCCGGATGGATGTGGACGCCATCACAGATAATCTCCGCCATCACCTGCGGACTGTCCGCCACTGCTCCTACCACCCCCGGCGCCCGATGGCTGAAAGGCGGCATGGCATTATACAAATGCACCGCATGGGTCGCTCCCGCCGCAAAGGCGCCCATCGCGCTGTCGTAATCCGCATTGGTATGGGCGAGGGAAATCTGCACCTCGCCTTTCATTTCCCGGATAAATTCTTCTGTACCTGGATTACACTCCGGCGCGATTCCCACGAATTTTACCAGTCCTTCTGAGGCTTTTAGAAAACGTCTGCATATTTCCGCATTGCAGGGAATAATATTCCGGGCGTCCTGCGCCCCTTTCTTTGCTTCGCTGATAAATGGCCCTTCCATGTTGATCCCTACCAGATCCGCTCCATCATGGGGACCTCTGCGATAGGCCGCCGCATTCCCAAGGATTCTCTCCAGTTCTTCTGTCGGAAGTGTCATAGTCGCCGGCGCAATGGCAGTTACTCCCACGGAAGCCTCATATCTGGCAATAGCTTCCACTGCCTCCAGCGTCCCATCACAGAAGTCAAATCCCTTACACCCGTGAAAATGCAGATCGATCAGTCCTGGAATAGCGTAGCAGCCCTGTCCGTCCAGCACTGTTCCATCCTTATCGCCGCCAGTTTCCGCGAATCTCCCCTCCGAGATCTGAATCTCTCCATCCTGGAACTTTTTTTCTTCCGTATATACTTTTACATTTTTGATAATCATAGACGGCCTCCTGCTTTTCTTTTCTATGGCGTTTTCTTTCCACGCCAGACGTCTCTTTTTGCTTCTATCAAGCTTATCTTGGTCTATTATATCCTATCTCATTCCCCTCTGCAATCTCTTCCCCGCCGCGGGTCCAGCGCATTTGGGCATAAAATCTCGTCCCGCCCCAGAAAATCTGGTTGCAATCGCCTCCCAAATCGTTATACTTAACAGTAAGGGAATGTATGATTCTAATATTTTGGAAAAGAGAGGTATGGACGAATGATTATCTGTAAAGCAAAAGACTATTCCGAATTAAGCCGCAAAGCCGCAAATATCATCGCGGCTCAGATCTTAATGAAGCCCAACTGTGTTCTGGGCCTTGCCACAGGTTCTTCTCCAATAGGGACATATGAAGAGCTGATCGGCTGGTACAAAAGAGGGGATCTTGATTTCTCCGGTATCACCAGCATCAACCTGGATGAATACAGAGGCTTAAGCGGTGAAAACGACCAAAGCTATCGTTATTTCATGAACACGAATCTTTTTGATCACGTAAATATCGATAAAGCAAGAACCTTTGTTCCCAACGGTCTGGAACCTGATTCTGCTAAAGCCTGCCGGGACTATGATCAGATCATTGACAATGCCGGAGGCATCGACCTGCAGCTTTTAGGGCTCGGTCACAATGGACATATCGGCTTTAACGAACCGGCAGAGGCCTTTGCCAATGGAACTCAGTGTGTCGATCTGACGGAAAGCACCATCAGCGCCAACAAACGATTCTTTGCGTCTGAGGCCGATGTTCCTCGCCAGGCTTACACCATGGGCATCGGAAGTATCATGCGTGCAAAGAAGATCCTGGTCGTTGTCAGCGGAGAAGGAAAGGCAGAAATTTTAAAGAAAGTCGTATATGGCCCCGTCACCCCACAGGTGCCGGCGTCTGTACTCCAGCTTCACAAAGATGTGACCATTGTCGCGGACGAGGCGGCTCTTTCTAAAATGTAGATCGATCGAAATCCAAAACCCGCAGTAAAGGCCGGGGCGTCTGTCCTGACGTCCCGGCCTCTGTATCAATTCCTGATCCTGCCGGATTAAAATCTACTTCAGCATCTCCAAGATCTCTCCTTTGGATTTTGCTCCAACTTCCCGTTTTACCATCTCTCCATTTTTGAATACCGCAAGAGTAGGAATTGACATTACTCTGTACTCTCTTGCCAGTTCCGGATTCTCATCCACATCAACTTTACAGATCTTCTGATCTGTCACTTCATTTCCAATCTCTTCAATGATGGGGCCTACCATCTGGCACGGACCGCACCAGGTTGCCCAGAAATCCACCAGCACCGGTACCTTTGCTTCTAATACTTCCTCTTTAAAATTGTCTTTTGTCAAATGAATCACTGCCATATTTATCTTCCTTTCTTTGTAATACTTTGTTTTCTTGATAAGTCTATTATAACCCTTTTTCAATATATTTCTGTGACCAGATTACATTTCGCTGTGTTTTCTCAAAAAACGACGTTTATATTTTAATTCCGCGTAATCCGTCACCTGCTTTAGATAAACGGTATCCGCAAGCCCGCCAACCAGTCCCGCTATGGGGATACCTTGCAGAAATTTCATATACAGCATAGCTTCTGAAAGACTTACAGAGGCGCGTTGGATCCATTCCTCCTTATCCAAAGAAAGAACAGTCCTGCCGTCAATCCATCCATTCATCTGTCCGTTTGCCCTGATCAGCGGCGCTCCCCGCAGAAAAGCCGTCTCGATCAGCCCCAGAACAAAGCATTGTTCCTCTTCCGTCTCATAAGAAAACCCATAAGAAAGGGCTGTTTCATATACGCTTTTCAGCAGTACTCCTGTAAAAATGGGGATATCTGGGAGGCCGATACCTAAAAGGCCAAGGCCTGCTCCTTCCACGCCGGAAATTACTAGATTCTTCGCTCTCCCTGATCCGGCCTGCCTGGAAAATGCCCGTACCGTCTTCCGGTTTGCCCCAAGACTCACCGCGTACTCATTTACTTGATAGTTCTGCTGGTATTTCTCCTTACTGTAGGTTTTTTCGATCACGCCTGTGCCTTTTTCGAACACCAGCGCAAAAGCTTTCTGAAAAGCTCCGTTCAGCGTCTGTTCCAGTTTTTCCGGCACCTTTTCTGATAGCTTTTCCTGGATCACCGACTGCTTTTCCTCCTGCCGTTTTCTCAGATAACGGCGCTCCCGTCTCTCCATCGCCGTCCATTCCTTTTCCCAATAATTTCTGGCAAACATTCTTGTTCCACCTCCTGATGACGCAGTTCTCGCCTTGATTCCCAGCCTGCGCGCCATGCTGATCACCGTTGCTGCCCGCAGGATCATAGAATCCCACCTGCTCTAGATCAAACTTTCCTTCAGATACTCTCCCACCATTCGAAATTCGTCCGGATAAATACAATTAGGAAGAGTTCCATTTAAGACCTTTTCCATACATTCTTCATAATCCATCCATAAAACGGATTCCACTTCTTCTTCCTGCAGTTCCAGCTGATCTTCTTTCACCGGCTTCGTATAAACGTACACGCTGCTCAACTCATTATCCCGGAACAACTGCCCGTGAAATACCGCTTCAAAGGCGCCATGATGGATTCCTATATAGCGAAGGTCCTCCTGCCTGGCTTTGATACCAAGCTCTTCCTCAAGCTCCCGCGCTGCCGCAGGCAGCGGCTCATCCCCAGCCGCCACATGCCCGGCCGAGGAGATATCGTAGCAGCCTGGATTGGAGTCTTTGACTGCGCTGCGCTTCTGCAGCAATACATCATAGCCGCTTTTTTGATTTTCCCTGATGATCCAGGTATGGACGGTAGCGTGGAGACTTCCTTCCCGATGGGCTACGCCCCGTTCCCGCCGAATCCCCGTTTTTGTCCCATCCTCATTCAAGATATCCAACAGCTCCATGGGCTTTCCCTCCAATACGGCGGACACCAGCTTATCGTGCCCGTCATAGACCAGCTTCAAAGAAAAAAACTCTTTTCGTTCATCCATCAGCCGAAAGAAGATTTTATCTCCCTCCCAGATATTTAAACTCCAAACGTCTTCTAGATCCACCCATTCCAGTTCCCCCTCGTCACACGCGATAGGTTCTCCTTCAAAACCGTCCGCTGTAAAAAGCGACATATATTCTGTCACTCCATTTCCCGACACAAAGGTCACCAGTCCGCGAAATTGATAGGACGTCAGAGTATATCCCGTCTCTTCTTTCACTTCCCGCAGCAGACATTCTTCCGGGCTTTCATCCGCCTCAAAATGACCGCCCACACCGATCCATTTGTCTTTATTCACATCGTTCTTTTTAACCGTCCGGTGGAGCATCAGATATCTGCCGTCTTTTTCAATATAGCAGAGTGTACTCAATTTTCCCATTCTTTTCTCTTCTTTCTTAATATGCTATAATCAAAAATACCATGTTGGGATTCCCAACCATGATGTCTACGGATTGTTTCGTGCTATGCACTTCCACAATCCGCCCCAACATTCGCATATCGCGGGATATACATCCCGCTTTTATGCTCATATTGGGGGCGGGTCCCAAGGTCTTTCACCCACTTATGAGCAAGCTCATGTGGGTTTAGACCTTTTGACCCTGGCATCGTTATATTTTATCTAAACCATGAGGAAAATGCAATGGAACGTACGATCACTTATAAGATTACAGAAAAAGAAGACGGTCTGCGGATTGAACAGTTCTTAAGGCGGCACGGATATTCCGCCCAGAATCTGGCCCGCATCAAACGGATGCCGGAGAACACCCTGATCAACGGAACTTTCTGCTATTTGCGCCAGACTCTTACTTTCGGCGATGAACTTTGTGTCCGCATCCAGGAGACCGAAAATTCCCGCCACATTCCTCCTGTTAATCTTCCTCTGGATATTATTTACGAGGACGAGGACCTGATCGTGATTAATAAACCAGCGGGAATGCCCATCCATCCCTCCATGAACAACTATACCAATTCCCTGGCAAACGGCCTGGCATGGTATTATCAGCAGCAGGGAAAGGACTTTATCTTCCGCTGCTGCAACCGCTTGGACCGCGACACTTCCGGGCTTACGGTAGTAGCAAAGCATCTAGTCAGCGCCAGCATCCTGTCCGCTATGACGAAACGCAAAGAGATCCTCCGTGAATATCTGGCCATCACAAGAGGACATGTCCGTCCTGAATCCGGCACCATCAGCGCTCCTCTGGCCCGCAGAGATGGAACCATTATTGAGCGGGTGGTAGACTGGGACAAGGGTGAGCCCGCCGTTACGCATTACCGGCTTCTGGACAGCAAAAATGGGCACAGCCTGGTGTCCCTGCGTTTGGAAACCGGCCGTACCCATCAGATTCGTATTCATATGAAGCACCTGGGGTATCCTTTGATCGGAGATTATCTCTATAATCCAGACATGGAGTTCATCCAGCGTCAAGCCCTCCACTCCCATCGGCTTTCCTTCACCCATCCTATTACCGGGGAGAAGATGGCGTTTGAGGCTAAGCTGCCGGAAGACATGAGAAGGGTGATGAATCCATAAGATTCTTCTATATTTTCAGGACCTCCAGCGCGTTTTTATAGAAGATACACTCCCTCGCCTCTTCCGGAAGAGAAGCCCGCTGTACCCGGTAGATCTCAAGCTCTGTGCTAAGCCATGGAAAGTGAGAACCAAACAGAAGGCGGTCATACCCCAGCCGTACCGGGATGTTTTCAATTCCCTCATCCGAGTAATCTCCTGAGGTCTCGATCAGAAGATTCTCATGCCGGTCCATCACATAGTCTACATCGGTCAGCGCGTAACCGCTGCTGTCGAACTGCCCGCCGTGAGACATGATAAACTTCACATCCGGAAATTTTTCTGCCAGGGAAGCCACCTGGAAACAGTGGGACACCCAGGGATATCCGGTTTCTACCAGCACTGGAAGGTCATATTCCCGGCAAATTTCCATGAAGGGAAATACTTTTTGATCATTGATCGCAAACGTCTCCTCCCAAGGATGCAGGAGCAGTCCTTTTAATTTTAGTTCTTCTATAGATTCTGCCAGGATTTTCTCAGAATCTTTTCCCAGGTTTGGGTCGATTCTGGCAAAGCCTACGATCCTGCCGGCATGCTTCTCTTGCAATTCTGAGACGTACTGATTCTGTTTCTCAAAAAATGGGTCAACCGTCTTAACCGGACACACTACAGAAATATCAATCTGGTTTTTCTCCATATTTGCCAGAAGCTCTTCCTCTGTACTTTCTTGTCCCAGCATCGATCTGCCCACATAGGTATGAAAATCTATCAACATTTTCTCTTCCTCCTGCTATTTTTCTTCTTCATCCAATTTCATCACTCGGACTGCGTTCTTCCACAGCACTTTCTCTAAGTCTCTTTCTTCCAGTCCCGCAAGCTGAACTTTTTTCAGTTCTACCGATGGATCGCAGCAGGGCGCGTCAGTCCCGAAGAAAATCCTGTCAGCACCCAGCTCTTCTACAAACCATTTGATTTCTTTTACTAACGGCACCTCAGAAGTATCAATATAAATATTGGAGTATTTCTTCGCCACTTCGATGGCATCCCGGTTATGAGCGTAACCTCCCATATGTGCCAGAATCACTGTAGTATCCGGACACTGGGCCGCCAGCTCTCCGATCTGCAGCGGCAGGCACATCATCTCGTCTCCACAGTGAAATAATACTGGAAGTCCCAGTTCTCCCGCCTTCCTGCACAGATCCACCGTCAGATCCCCATAGGGATGAAGGGTATAATGAGCCGGATGCAGTTTTACTCCTTTAACCGGGTACTTCTGGCAGGCTTCTTCCAGAAAATCAACGGCCTCCTGACCAAACCATGGATCCATCCGCAGAAACATCATAAACCGGTCCTCATACGGCCGGATCGAATCCCACAGCCGCTGTCCACAAGTCATATCCGGTCCCGGCAGATTCAGATACGCGCTGACTACCGCCTTTTCAATTTTCGCCTCATCCATAAGCTTCAGCAGCTTTTCCGCCGTATCATGCCAATGCAACGGTTCACACACATCAACATGAGCATGCATATCAATGATTCTCATAAGTGATCTCCTTTCTATATACTCTTGGGCCTATACGAAAAGATTGCAGGTACAGTCCTGAAACTGATCGATGCATTTCTCATAAATCTGATGCACATAAGGCAGAAGGACTTCGTTTTCTTCCACAGATTTCTGATACCGCTCTTTAAACTCTCCGGTCATCGCCTGCAGTTCTTCTAATAATGCGTTTTCGTCTACATTTAAAAGCTTTCCATCCTCCATCAGAATCTTTCCTGCTGCGATGACCGTCTCAACATCACGGCCGTCCTCGCAGTATACCAGATGCTTGTAGATATCATTCAATGGGGTAAATGCTTCTGTCTTCAGGTTGATGATACAGATATCCGCATCTTTCCCTTCTTCCAGCCCGCCGATCTCCGCTTCTCTGCGGAGACTCTTAGCCGGAGTCTTAATGGCAAGATCCAGGATATCCTTAGCGCTAAGCCAGGTCCTGTAATCCGCATCCACTACTTTTTGCAGAAGAGCCGCGAATTTCATTGTCTCAAACATACTGTATCCATCATTGCTGCTCATGCCATCTGTCCCAAGAACAATATTCACTTTGTTTTCAATCATTTTCCGAAGAGGCATAATACCGCTGCCAAGCTTCAGATTGCTGACCGGGTTATGCGCTACGCTGGCTCCTGCCTCTCCAATAGCCGCCATATCCGCCTCGTCCATCCATACGCCGTGGATAATGGTCAGACGGTCTGTCAAAAAGCCAAGATCCTTGATATGCTGAACAATGGATTTCCCGTAGAATTCCGGTCCGGTGGACCTCTGCATGCGAGTCTCCAAAATATGAGTATGCATTGGAAGATCATGATCCAAAGCCAGTTTCAGGGCCTGCATAAGATATCCATCTGTACATCTTTGAGGAGCAGAAGTGGAACATACCACTTTCATGCCTTCTTTCCCGTTCCAACGGCGGATCATCTCCTGGTACAGCTCCAGCATCTCTTCCGGATTTCCAGTGGAAGAGAGTTTTCCCTGCAATTCTTTCGGAATGGTCTCATATGTATAGGGGAGTTTGTCCATATAGGCTCGGTCTCCCATATTCAAAGCTACATTCCCTTTTAATCCGATATCCCGGTAAGCCCGAAACACCTGATCGTATCCTTCCACTGTTCCTTTGGGACACTCTGAGGCATCATCCTGGATACAGGTAATCCCCTTTTTCACCATCTCCATAGCGCCAAGCATAGTCCGCAGATAGATCAGCCTTTCAGAAAATGGCCCATACGAAAGAGGAGGACAGCTATAGAGCATCCACGGTTCCAAGGGCAGATTATCAAAAAGCCCCCGGAACATATTTTCATCTGAATGAAGATGAGAATTAACAAGGCCAGGCATTACCAGTTTTCCGGTACAGTCGATGACTTTATCCGCGGTTTCTTTCAATCCCCGGCCAATCCGGCAGATCTTCCGGCCATCCACCAGCAGGTCTGCCTCCTCCAATATATCGTCCTTCTCATTAAATGTAACAATTTTTGCGTGTTTTAATAGTATCCTCATGATTTACCTCCTAACAAAAATAGTTGATAAGCATATACCTCTATGCACAAGGGAATCAGCGAATCCATAGATTCCAGATCATTGTACAAAAGTTCTTTAATCTTATTCATCCGATTGATCAATGTATTTCTATGAATATATAACTCTTTTGCCGTCTCGCTTACGTTAAACTTACATTCCAAAAACTTCATCAGCGTCCGGGTCAGTTCTGTATTGTTTTGCTCATCATAATTCAGCAAGTATTGGATATTCCCTGCAAGCTGTCCCTTGTCTTTAACCGGATACTGAAGCAGATAATCATAAACCGCCAGTTTTCCAAACATAAATTTCCCTGTCTTAAGATCGATCCTTTCCCCCAATTCCAGCGCCTTTTCCGCTTCTTGATAGCTTCGGCGTATTCCCGCCATATCTTGACTGCTTTTGCCAACTCCAATCCGTACTTCGTATTTTTGCGGCAAGGAGTAAAATTTTTCCAAGATATCGTCTGCCAGGCACCCCGCCGCATATTCCATGAAAGGTTCGCTTTTTTGTATGCCCGCAAAAAGATATATGATATATTTATCATTATGATAAAAAACGCAGGAGCCAAAACCTCTCAATTCTCTGCATTTTAGGATTTCCTGTTTCAAAATTCTTTTTACATCCGCTTCAATTTCCTGCTCCCTCTCCGGCTGGACCAGCAGGACAATCCGCTTCTTTTCTATAGGAAATTCCAGCTCCTGCAGAAGATTTTTCAGGTCGGCTCCTGTATAGGGTTTCAGGTCGCTCAGATATTCATAAAGCTTCTGGTAATATACATCTTCTAGGTCATATGGCTCCCCTCTACGGTTTTTCACCTGTTCCAGACCCATACTCAGGATTTTATTACATCGTTCGATCAGGCATTCTTCGTCCTTTGTTATACGCTGTTTCTCCTCCAAGATCAGAAGATAGCTATGCGCATCCGGTATATTTACACAATACGCTTTTCTACATGTTTTATCTGAGAAAAAGAACTCTCCATGGCCTTCTTCGAAACTCCCGCTTCTTCGAATCTGGTCATCTTTTGCGCAAATCTTTTTATCTGACATCTTTTTGGCCGCGTATACGCACCGGAGATCCCCATCTGTCAGAATTACCGTCCGTTTTAAATGTTCCGCGATTCGATATACAATCTCCAAAACTCCCCGTTTAGAGAAAAAGATATCAGAAATATCTTCTATCAGCCGTTGTTCCTTAATTCTAGTCTGATAATTCATCTCAAAAATATGATTATAAATCGTCTGACTGATCTCAGAAAAAGAATAGTAATAAGGAATTTCCAGCAGGGGAAGCCCTGTTTTTTGCGCCTCCTCGATCATTGTTTCCGGTATTTCATCAAAATAACTCTTAACCTTCACTGCCAGGCCCGCGCTTTTAGCTTTTTTTAACTCCCGTATAAGTTTTCGCTGTCCTTGCGGATCATCTACCAGCAGGTATCCCGTGGTCATGGATAATTCGTCTGGCTTCGCCCATTTGACAGCTCCCGGACTATCCACCACACTGACACCGTCTATCCGTGTATCCAATCCATCCCTTCCGGAAACGCATCGTATATTCTTCAGTCCGCTCTTTGTTATCAGCCACTCCAAATTCGTCTTCATTCAATCACCTGCGTATATAGCGTCCCGCCGGCGCGCCTTCTGTCACTTCCCTTCCCCGGAGAAAGCTGCGTTCAATCCGGCCACGGAAATGATAATTCTCGTAGACGCTTTCCTTTACTTTCATTTTCATTTGATCCCTTTTAAAAATCGTGTCTTTCTTTGGATCCAATATAACTAAATCTGCGTCCTTTCCCACCTCAATACTTCCTTTATGTCTGCTGATTCCAAGCATCTGCGCTGGATTTGCGGAACAGACTGCCGCCACTTGTTCCAGAGAAATCTTTCCTTTGCAAAATCCTTCCGAATACATTGCCAGCAACGTGTTCTGGATTCCTGCGATTCCCGCCCATGCTTCCTTGATCCAGTGATACTCTTTTCCTCCTTGGCTCGGCGAATGGTCAGACGAAATCATATCAATCCGCCCATCATTTAGCGCCTCCCATAATCTTTGGCGATTTTTTTCATCCCGGACCGGAGGGGCACATTTTAGGAGGGCCCCCTTTTCTTCATAGTCCTGATCGGTAAAAATCAGATAATGGGGACAGGTTTCACAGGTGACTCTTATCCCTTTTCGTCTGGCAGCTTCAATCATATCCGCCGTCTTTGCGCTGCTGACATGGGCAATGTGAATCCTGGCTCCTGTTATTCCGGCAAACACCAAACATTTTGCCACGGCTTCCAACTCCCCTGATTCCGGATGCATTTTAGACCAATCCGCCCAGTCTGTACTGGTTCCGTATTGTTCCGTATAATATTGATTCAGTTCATCATTTTCCGCATGGATCATAATCGGGAAGTCTTCTTTTGCCGCCGCCTTCATTGCTTCCAAGAGGACTCCATCCGTCGTCCTGCCAAAATCTTCTCCGCTGCTGTCTATAAGAAAAGTTTTAAATCCGACAGCTCCTTCTTCCAACATCCCCGGCAGTTTCTCCAGATTATCTGCGGTAAGTCCTCCCCACAATAGGTAATCCACATAGGAATTACCCCGTATACGTTCTAGTTTTCTGCGCATGCTCTTGCTGTCCGTTGTAGAGGGCACATTATCGATTGGCATATCCACTACCGTTGTGATTCCTCCAACCGCAGCGGCCAGAGACCCATGCCGCCAATCTTCCATTTCTTCTGCTCCTAGATCGTTCATATGCACATGAACATCAATCCCGCCAGGCAGGATATATTTCCCAGAAGCATCAATCCTGGGAACGGCCTCTTCACACATTCCCACTTCTGACAACGCGGTAATCTTCCCATCTTGGATGCCGATATCCAATTCTTTTATACCCAAGGGAGTGACAACCTGCCCTCCGCAAATGATCACATCATACATATCTCTTTACTCTTTTCGATAATTTGCCACTTTGTCTACAAATCTCTTGATCTTCTCTGCATCCCAGTGAAGCAGGCTCCCCGGAATAGGTTCATCCAGCATAAGAGAGCTGCTGACAACTGCCCCTTCACAGTGATCCAGGATTTCATAAATGTTTCCCTCATTAACAGATCCGCCCACCAGCGCCGGTTTTCCAAGCTCCATTTTCTCTGCTTCCTCCAGGTATCGCAGGGTTTCTTTATAATCATGTCCTGTCAGAATGAACGCATCCGCGCCTGCTCGGTCTGCCCATCCGATTGCCATGGAAATCGGGACTCCAGGCATCGGAATTCCTTCCCTATCGTGAACATCCGCACAGATTTTTACTGAAGAATTTAACATGGTACGATACTGTACTGCTGTCTGTCCTACTCCCTGCCGGATACCTTCTGCTTTGTACATCGTTCCTGCAAACACCTTGATTCTCACGAAATCCGCACCTGCTGCCGTAGCCGCCGCAATCGGCGCGATTCCGTCATGAGACTGCATGATCATGCCAAGTTTCATTTTAGGGAATTCACTTTTTACCATTTTCCCAAGAGCGGCCATGATTGCAATCGTCTCTGGCTGAGCCGGACCGAGATTTAAATTTTCATCTTGAAGATACAGGGTGTCGATCCCGTTTTCTATATGAACTCTTACATTGGTCATCACATACTCTTCCAGGCCCGCGACCGACTGACTCGGATTATTTCTTCCGTAATAGGGCAGATGGACTGCGCCTATGATAATCGGTTTCTCTGCGTATCTCATTCTTTTCCCTCCATCGTATAACAAACAACTTCCTGCAGGCGTTTCTCTGCCATTTCCTTACTGATGTGGAGCGCCGGCTCGATCCCAAAATCCTCGATGATAAAGGAAGAGGAAACTGTGCCATATTTTGCCGCTGTTACCAGATCGCGGGTCTTCTTGTATCCTACCAGGAATCCTCCACAGAAGCTGTCCCCTGCGCCGGTAGGATCTTTCACCACATCGGAATGATAGGCGTTTACAAAGATAATCTCTTTATTTACATAGACCAGGCAGCCACGCTTTCCGATTTTGATCACTACATTTTTAGCCCCAAGCTGAATCATTTTCTCCGCGGCTTCTGCCATCGGAATATCTCCAAATAGTCCCTTCACCTCTACTTCACTTGGAATTACCACATCCACCAGACCAAAAAGCTGCGGCAGTTTATCTATACATTCTGGTTTCATATAGTCTTTTCCAGTATCCAGAATAATAATTCCGTCTGGATTTTTCTCGCGGAAATATTTTGCGTAACTTAGCTGCCGGTCATAATGACGGGCTGCCAGGAACACATCTGCATCCCCATATTCCTCTGGAATATCTTCCACTGTGGGCGCAAATTTTTCATGAGCCATCGTTACCATCTCCGGTGTCATCACCGGGAAGCCCGCAATCAATTCCTCGCTTTGTTCGTCTTCATTAAAAGTAACTTCTCTGCGTTCCCCGTTTTCATCATAAACCATTCCCGCAAACATCATATGGCGCATAGGCACATCACGAACTCCTATTGTATCAATTTTCCGGTCTTTCAGCATCTGGATCCATTCGCTTGGGATATCAGTTCCCTTTCTGGATACGATTCCTACGTTTCCCTCGTGCCACAAGTAAATCCCAGCCGCCCCAAACGCCGCATTTCCACCAAAGACATTTAATTTTTTTACTCCTCTTGTATTGATGATATTATCAATAGAAAAGCAGCCAACTGCTACATAATCCATATCCTTATGCTCCTATTTCTCTAAATTTTCCTTTGCTTCCCTTTCCTGCTCCACAGAAAGATAATATCCAAACATCTGCAGCGGAACCGCATACACAAAGTTGGCAAAACACTCTTCCGCTTCTGGAAGCAGGATTGCCTCGTCCGCTTCTTCTGCCAGTCTGTTTTCTCCTTCCGTTGTCAGTACGTATACATTACCTTCCAATTCTTTGCAGGCCCATATTGTTTCAAGTCCACGATGTAGGGACGCTCCGGAAGGAGCCACCAAAAACAGGGAGTCTCCCTTTTTCACTGTATTATAATGATGGAACTCTTCCAGCTGTACCGGCACCGCATATCCAGGCGTTGCTTCTTTCACCTTTGCCGCCCCGTACTCTGCGCAAGTGAAGAAGGGACCGCCGCCGCAGAAAAAGAAAATTTTCTCATGGTAAAGCTTTGCCGCCATAGATTTCATCTTTTCCTCCGTCATAGAAACCGCCTGCTCCATAAGCCCAGGAATCTTTTGAAACTGCTCTTCATAATATACTATTTTTTTTTCATCAACCCCTAAGCAGCGCGCAAGTTCAATTCCCAGCTGTACCACTGTAGCCATCGCGGAAGTGGACGACTGAGTCGGCCATCCTTTCCGGGAAGCGTGGATCAAAATCCCGGCTGTCGCCGCTTCCATCAAGGGAGAACCCGGCGTATTGGAAAGGGCGAGCGTTTGCGCCCCGCGGGCTCTAGCTGTCAGAAGAGCTTCCAGTACCCGGATTGTTCTTCCGCTGGAGGATAAGGTAATCACTAAAGTATCCTCTCCCACAGCCCCGCTGTTGTAGTACGCAAAATCCAGAGCATCTTCTTCTTTGCAGGGAATTCCCAAAAGCGTTTCCAGAAAATAGCGGACGCCCCGCAAAGCCGCCACAGAATCCCCGCAGCCTACCATATAAATCTGCCGGATTGGTTTTTTACTTAATACTTCTGCCGTCCGCGCAATAGCTTCTTTTTCCTTTTGCAGTGTTTCTCTGATTTTATCCGGCTGCGCTTTCAATTCTTCATAGGTGTAGGAATTTCGTTTCAACCTTCTCTCATCCAACGGATCATCTCCCGCTACAGTCCGCCAAGTGTTATCTCCTTCTTCTTCGTACAGGTCTTTCAGCAATGCCTTATCTTCCTCATTCAATATGGAATCTTCTCTTAGTAATGGTGGTGTAATCTTAAAGTTCATCTTGTTTACTCCTTATCAGTGCTTCAATAAATTCCTCGTTTGTGGTGACTGTTTCTCCAAGTCCCAATTCTCTTGCCAGTCGAATTACATAAGGGGTCTTCAGCATAGATTTTTTCAACACCTCATCGTTGTGAAAAATCTCCTCCGGTGTTCCCTCCTGAATCACCTTCTTCTTAGCCATGACAATAATCCTGTGAAATGTATTGATGGCAAATTCAATATCATGAGTAATGGTGATTACCGTCTTTCCGTCAGCCTGCAGTTCCTCAATGATTCGATTCAAGCGAAGCAGGCCTTCCCGGTCTTGTCCGGCAGTCGGTTCATCAAAGATGTACACCGCAGGATCTGAGGCAATGATTGCGGCAATTGCCACAAATTTGCGGATTGACAATGGCAGTTCAAATGGATTTTCATCCTTTTCGTCAGCCAATCCAGTCAGTTCCAATGCTCTTTCGCAGCGTCCGCTGATCTCATCTTCCGTAAGCCCCAGGGCTTTGCGGGGACCAAATTCTACTTCTTCCTGTACGGTGGCGTGAAAAATCTGATCGTCCGGATTCTGAAATACATACCCTACCTCTTTAGAAATCTGAGCGGTGGTATAATCTTTGGTATTTTTATCCCCAACCATAACTGTTCCCTTGGTCGGCCTCTGCAGGTTATTCATCATTTTTACCGTTGTTGTTTTCCCAGCTCCATTTTGTCCCAGAATCGCAACTCTCTCTCCCTGCCGGATAGAAAGTGTCACGTCAGATACAGCTTCATATCCGTTTTTATAGGTAAAGGACACATGGTCCAACAGAATATCTCCCATATCTTCTCCTTTCTACGTGGCTATTAACAGCTTCCGCGCCTCTTCATAAGTAACTGGTATCTTTCCGAAATCAAGCCCTTTTTTCCTCAATTCGTCAAAAATCACGCTGATCTGAGGAAGCTGTATGCCATGCTGTTCTAGGCTCCTATCCACAAGCACTTCATGCACCGGACCATTTACAATATTTTCTCCATCCTCAAGCACGATCACTTCATCTGCATATTCTGCCAAAAGATCGATCTTGTGTTCCACCAGAAGGATTGTCTTTCCCTCTTCTTTTAAAGTCCGAATAATCTTAAAGATACTTTCTGTTCCTTCTGGATCTAACTGAGAAGTCGGTTCATCAATGACTAAAATCTCGGGATCCAGCACCAGCACAGAGGCAAGGGCCACTCTCTGCTGCTGACCGCCGGACAATTCAAATGGATTTTTCATAAGAAGGCCTTCAATGTCCGTCTTCCTTGCGATATTTACCACTTTTTCTTCCATTTCTTCCGGATTGACTCCAAGATTTTCTAGTCCATAGGCAATCTCTTCCAAGACCGTTTCCCGGACACCAGAAATCTGGCTGAACGGATTCTGCAGCACATATCCCATCATTCTGGATACTTCGCCAGGACCATAAGAATCGATATCCTTTCCCTTGATCAGGACCTCTCCTTTCAATTCCCCTTTCTCGAATTTCGTAGCAAACCCACATACAATCACGCACAGTGTGGTTTTTCCCGATCCGTTTCCTCCGATGATCCCATAGAGTTTACCCGCTTCCAAGCTTAAATTAATGTTTTTCACTGCTGGTTTCTTTACAAGGGGATATGTATAGGTCACATCTTTTAATTCGATTATCTTATCAGCCATATAACTGTTCCTCCTATTGCGCAAAGTACAATAATTACGGAAATAGTCAACGCGATTTTTTCATATCCGTTTCGAGTGGCTGGAATCATGATCGTTTTCTCGCATTGTACAGAAAACGCTTTAGATTCCAGCGTCAGCGCGCGTTCTCCTACCTCCAGCATGGCATTTACTACCAACGGAATAATGATCGGAACAAACGCTTTTGCCCTTACAAAAACATTTCCTTCTGTCTCTACTCCTCTTGCCCTCTGCGCATCCATAATGGTATAGACATTCATCCGCATCACATCTGTCATCTTAAAAGTGGAAAGAAAGATATACGCCGCTTTATGATTTAACCCGCTTTGCTCCATTGCGTGGGTAATTTCCTGATAGCTTGAAGTCTTAAACAACCAGAAAAAAATCCCTGCTACATTCAAAATATTAAACGCTAATGTCATCCCTTTCGCCAAACCATCTTGATAAATGTGAAGAATTCCCCACTGCCACAAAAGCACTGGTTCGCTTCCCTTGATCAAAAATGTCTGGACTAGAAACACAAAACATGCTAAAAAGCCAAGACCTCTAATAAATGAAAAAAAATCTTTTATCTGCCCGCTGACCGCAAATATCAGAGGAATGCAAAAGGACAGCGGAACCAGTAGAATAGGCAGGCTTTTAATCTGAATAATATTCGCCAGTATGATCAGTATGATATATAGTCCCAATAATTCTATCTTACATATGGGATACAACCCGGCTACTTTATTTTTCTTTTGCTTCATTAGTTCTTCGCGATACATAAGTCCTCCATTTTCCCACCGTACAAAAGAGGCTTTCGCACCAGCCGGCGAAGCCTCTTTTGACAACTGGTCTATTCTGCTTTTTTCTTTGTGTAGTTCGTTCCCAGGCTATATTTGATCAACGTGCGATCTGGAATTACTTTGATCACAGCAAACGAAACAAGAATTGAAAGTGACCGATCCACAAGATTTACCCAAAAATCCGTTCCGATTACCGCCGTAACAATATTCGTCCCCGCTGCCATCAAACTTGCAATAGCCACAGACTGTCCCCCATTTCCCGACACACCGCCAAATCCAAAGATGGTGATTGGAGATGCGGTACAGATCGTTGCCAGAATCAGGGCTACTACAATAACCACAAGTTTCCATTTCTGTGTGGTAAACCACTTCTTTCTGGCAAACGCTCCAGCCACAAGCCCAACTGCAGCAGAAGTGATTGCAAATGGAATCAGTGTCGGACTGCTTGTAATCCCCATACATAAGTTGGTAAGGATACCTGTTACAGCGGCTGTCCATGGCCCTGAAAGCATAGCAATAAGGACTGTTCCGATCACATCCAAAAAGATAGGAAGCTGCAGCAGTCGTACAATCTGATCTCCGACAATATTGACTGCTACACAGATCGGGATTGTCAGCAATGCTACCATTGAGAAATCCTCTTTGATCGAATACTTTTTCTTCTGTTCTGTCATAATTTTGTCCCTCCTTGTATGAAATTCCTTTAATTGGTGTTCATTATAACTTTCTCTTGTAACATTTCAACAAAGCAGGAACATGAGTATGCGATTTGCACAATCTTTTTTCATTTTCTATAGTTTTTATACATTTTTTGAAAACATTTAACAAAATAACATTATTTATTATATTGGCAGACTATTTCTTACACACAGAGCTCCATATCCCACCTGAGGATTTGGATAATTTGTAAATCCAGGCAAAGGTTTCGCCCCGCGGCGCAGATAGGCTTTGATCTTCTCGCCGTACAGATAAGGATCATTCCCCCTGACGATCCCCCATTCCATAAGAAGCGCCGCTCCCCCGGCCACAAAGGGTACCGCGAAAGAAGTTCCGGTAAATTCAGCCATTCCCCCTTCCGCCGCCGGCGCGGAAATATTTACCCCAGGCGCCGCCAAGTCTGGTTTTACCGCTATCCCCTCCCGCACATACCCGCGGCCTGAAAAATCGGCGTAGACCAGTGTCCGGGCGTTGTACGCGCCCACAGAAACCGCGCGGCCGGCCGTTGCCGGAATTGTGATCGTCCTTCCCTCTTGGGGAAATAAAAATCCGGTTCCTTGGTTCAGCGCCTCTTCACTGGGAAGCCACATCTCATATTCCCCTGAAACGATCTTCCTGGGAGACAATACGATCTTCCATACCCCTGGATCAACATAGTCTTCTGCCGGGAGAAAATCGATAAAAATTTCCTGAGCAGTGCTATAGGGGCTTGGTTCTCCGTAATATAAGAGGATTTCCGTCTCCCCGGCCGTGAAACGCTGAGGTCCAAGAACCTCCTGGATCGGCCCGATCCTGATACCGGACGGGGAGATAAGGGCAATATCTGCCACGTCTGTATATGCCTTCCAGATTTGGATATTCAACGAGGGCTGATTCCTCTGTACCGCAAGTTCGACTACTTCTTCCTGATCCTCCAAAAGCGTTCCAGACGTGTGTCCCGCGCTGGCCGCCTCGTTCCCTGCCCCGATGCAGATGCTGCTTTTCCAGATATTCGATATATCATCAATGAAACGCTCCAGCAGAGAAGTTCCATTGTGGGGCCCATAGGTATTTCCAAAACTGATATTCACCACCACCGGCATCTGATATTCCAGCGCTTTGCGGATCACAAAATCGATTCCTGTCATCAATTCCGTTGTCCTTGGGAAGCCTTCCGGCGATGGGCTTCCAAGCTTAACCACCAAAAGCTCACTTTCCTTGGCTACTCCAGCCGCGATTCCTGCCACCGCGGTCCCATGACCAGACCGATCCACAGACGGCACCGCCTCAAATCCTTCTTTTTCTTCCGCCTTCAAAGCCCTGTCTATTTCCTCCTTTGTGTACTCTCTTCCATATTCATAGCCTTTCGGCGGACTGCCCTCTTTGGTATTCAAAGACTGATCCCATAGGCTTCGGATTCTGGTCGTTCCATCAGCTTTGCGAAAATTCTGAAGAGTATAATCAATCCCTGAATCAATGACAGCTATTAGCACGCCCTGTCCAAACAAAGAAAAATGGACGTCCTGTACCTCATTGATACAAGACACCCGCTTTCCTTCCTCTATCTGGAAATAGAGTCTTTTCGGTTTCTCAATATATTCCACTTCTGTCAGAGCCGCCAGCTCCTGAATCTTGGATTCAGCCACTGTAACGACCGCGTATTCATTCATAAGTTCTGTCGTCCTTACCGCGATCTCCCTTACACGGTCAAGACTTCCTGAATATTTGATGATCAAGTCCCATTCCCGTTCCACCGGATGATATCCCACGTCTAATTCAAGAGACTTATCCCTTTCTTCCCAAGTCGCATCCAGCGCAAGATTCAACAAATTCTCCGTTTTCTGCCCTTCCATATTCCACCTCGCTATTTCTCCATAAACTCACATTCCAGATACGGAGCAAGGCTGGCCGGGATAAAATACCCTCTGGCATGTCGGCATACCGGGCATACCTGAGGCGCCATCTTTCCGTGATAGATATGACCGCAGTTCAGACACATCCATGCCTGTTCCTTATGACTCTCGAAATATTGATTGGCTTCCAAAAGATCCGCCAGTTTCCCGAAGCGTTTCGCGTGGATTGCTTCAATCCTGGCAATCTGGATAAAAGACGAGGATACCTCCAGAAATCCTTCCTCCCTTGCCGTCTCCCCAAAAGCTTGATAAACATCCTCTGCCTCTTCCCTCTCATTGTGCTCCGCCGCCTTTAGGAGATCCGCGACTCCGTCGAAATGATCTACCGGGTAACTCCCATTGATTTCTACCGACGTTCCCGACAGGTTTTTCAGCAGGTCATAGAATCGTTTCGCATGAGCCCGTTCCTGATCCGCTGTAAATAAAAAAATCTGGCTTACCGCAAAAAAGCCCTGTTCTCCCGCCGTTTCCGCCGCGATGGTATATCTGTTTCTCGCCTGACTTTCTCCGGCAAACGCGCGCATTAAATTTTCTCTGGTTTTGCTTTCTTTAAAATCAACAGCCATGTCACACACTCCTATCTGTTTTTATTAGTAGTATGTTCCATGGCTGACTGTTTATTCCTGTAAAATAAAATTAGTTAAACCCTATGATCCGCCTGGCAACGCTGTATGCGAGAGAGGATATCTTTCTTCCTGATTTTCCCGGAATATTCATAGTCTGTCCCAGAATACCATAGCGGATCTTTAAAAATGTCTTAAAATCTTTTTTCTTCAGATAGCGCCACAAAGCCTTTTTCTTTTCCAGATTCTCCGGATTTTTGGACCGGATCAGCAGAATCGAGGAAACGGTCATCATGATCGCGAGATAATTGATCATGTACTGTCTCAGCTTTTTACATGGAATATCTTTTAATTGATACATATCGATCATACTCATAGTGACAAAAATCTGCTGATCTACTCTTGCGATCATCACTTTCTCATTGACCGACTGATCCTCCCTTCCGATAAAGTACCGGTAAAAGTCTACATCCAGATAATAAATCTTGCGTACGCAGGGAAGCGGATAATAGACATAGATATTATCTACATAAAAAGTATGTTTAGGCAGTTTCATCTGACTTAGCTTCAGCATGTCTGTCCGGTAGATAACAGAATGCATAAGAATATACTGGTCCAAGTGGAACCGTCCAATATCCTCCCATCGGAAGATCGTATCCTGCGGAAGCACATTGCGGTAATGGATGCATTTCTTGCGGGAAGCTCCTACTTTCTCGTAAACATAGTTGGAAACCAGCATGTCGATCTCTTTTCCCTCTTCCTCCAGCTGCTTCAAAAAATCCAGGATCTTGCCAAGCGCCTCTTCGTCAACCCAGTCGTCGCTATCTACTACTTTAAAATATTTCCCTGTGGCGTTGACAAGCCCATGATTGACCGCATCTCCATGACCACCGTTTTCTTTATCTACTACTCGGATGATATCAGGATATTTTTCCATATACTCATGAGCGACCCTGGAAGTACCATCTTTAGAGCCGTCATTTACAATAATGATCTCTACGTCTTCTCCTCCCGGAAGAATACTTTCGATCGCGTGTGCCATATAAGCTTCTGAATTATAACATGGAATTGCGAATGATATATATTTCATTGACAGGTACCCTCCTCTATTTCTTCCTTTCAGTATAAGTCATTCTACATTATTTTCCAACAAATTTCAAAAAGATATACCGTATTACATTGTAAAAATCGTAATTTTTCGATATAGTAGATGTATATGCGAGATTAAGATTGGAGGGATTATTTATGAAGAAAAACATCATCGTCGGACAGTCTGGAGGTCCCACCGCCGTCATCAATGGCAGTCTTTACGGAGTTGTCTCTGAGGGACTTCGGCAATCAGAGGCAATCGGCCACGTATATGGCATGGTAAATGGAATCGAGGGATTTCTGGCAGACCGCTTTATGGAAATGGAACCGCTGGCCGAAAGCGGAGAATTAGAATTTGTGCGCACTACTCCGGGCGCTTACCTTGGCTCCTGCCGGTATAAACTGCCGGAGGACCTGTCTGATCCTGTTTACCCCAAGCTGTTCCAAAAGCTTGATGAAAAAGAGATCGGTTATTTCTTCTATATTGGTGGAAACGATTCTATGGACACCGTCAGCAAACTCTCCCGCTATGCGGCAGGAATCGGAAGCGATATCCGCTTCATCGGAGTCCCCAAGACCATCGATAACGACCTGGTACATACCGATCACACGCCGGGATACGGAAGCGCTGCCAAGTACGTAGCTTCTGTAGTCCGTGAAATCGCGGCAGACGCCGCCGTTTACGACAACAAACCATCCGTAACCATCGTCGAGATCATGGGACGCCATGCCGGATGGCTGACCGCCGCCAGTGCTCTTGCCCGCAAGTTTGATGGAGACAACCCGGTTCTGATCTATCTGCCTGAAGTTGCGTTTGATCAGGATGCGTTTATTGAAAAAGTAAAGGAAAATCTGAAGACCACTTCCAATCTGGTGGTATGTATTTCAGAAGGAATCAACGATGGAAAAGGTACATTTATCTGTGAATACGCCAGCGAAGTTGGTACCGATAACTTTGGGCATAAAATGCTCACCGGCTCCGGCAAATATCTTGAAAACCTGGTCAAAGCAAAGCTGGGTGTGAAAGTGCGTTCTATTGAGCTGAACGTATGTCAGCGCTGCTCCAGCGCTCATCTTTCCAGCGTAGACTTAACAGAGGCAATAAACGCCGGAATCTATGGCGTCCAGGCAGCCCTTGCAGGAGAAACCGGCAAGATGATCACCTTTGTCCGGGGCCGCAGTCTTCCTTATGAATTATCCTACGGAACCGCAGACGTAAACCTGATCTGTAATGAAGAAAAACCAGTTCCTTCAGAGTGGATCACAAAAGACGGTTCCGATATCAGCGATGCGTTCATTGAATACGCGAGACCTCTTATCCAGGGGCATGTGGAACTTCCTACCAAAGACGGTGTTCCGGTCTTCGCGTACCGGAAATAAAAAGACATAATATCTGGGAGGGTCTGAGAAAGGATTTGCGGTGTTCATAATTTGTTCATCTTATTTTCAAAATTCTTTTACTACTTTAACATTCTTTCTTCACAGCTCTTTCGTATACTATAACCATCGAAAGAGAAACAGACCATTGACTAGTAGTAAACTACTATTTTGAATAAACTTTTTCATAATACATGCCAGGGATCGGGCAACCGGTCACCTGGCATCCTCCCTTTTATGGAGTATTTCCCCTTGCTACTTCCCTTTTCTTTTCCTCCAGATCAGAAATCCCGCGCTTCCCACTGCAGCCATAATACCCGCTGCTCCTCCCATAATCCATGGTGTTTTGTTCCTCGCTTCTTCTTTTCCTTTTTCTACATTCGGCGTCTCCCTGCTTAATCCCAGCTTCCGTGCCACCGGCTCCGCCAATTTCTGAAATAAATTTTTCTTTTCCACAATCTGGAACAAAATGCTTTCTTCTGCCAGATTCCCCGCCCGGTCCCTAGCTTCCACCCGGACTTCACAATTACCGTATTCTTCAGCCGTATACTCATAGACTCCCTTTCCCCGCGTAATCTCCTGCTCTTTCCCATTGATCCAGATTTTATGGATCTGATCTTCGCTTTTCTCTGTACGCACCTGGAATGTAATCTTTTCTTCGTATTTCTTCCCATCTTCCACATTAAGAAACTCAATTTCGGGGGCTGTATGATCAATCACAAAGCCCGCGCTGGCTTCCGCCCGGTTTCCTGCCGCATCTTCTACATTTACCTCCAGCGTATGCCGTCCTTCCTCTGTCACTTCCTTTCCTTCCGGATATAACCGACCGTCCAGCCGGATCTCATAAGCATAGGTCGTAAAATCCTGGATCCACTCTCCAGCCGGATAATCCCAGGCAAATGCCTTTAAATATTTCCCCTGGATCTGGTCTACCTTACGGATGATGGGGTCCTTCTGGTCAAGGATGACCTGGATTCCCGCCTTTGTTTCGTATCCTGCCTGATCTTTAGCCAAAAGCCGCGTCCGGTAGATTCCATCTTCCGTCAGCTTACGCTCTAAAATCCGCCTTGTTCCATCGGAGCTCCAGTTTCCGTCAGCCAGGACCGTTTTATTTCCATCTATATTCTCCCAGACGGTTTGTTCCTGCATCTGCGCCAAAACATTCTCTTCCTCTATCGTACAGGTCAGCGTCACCGGCTTGCTGGTGATCAGATACTCTGCCGCCCCGGTAATCTCAGCCTTTGGAGCTTGCGCATCAATATAGAGGGTCTCCGTCTTGTGCGTCTCGTTTCCCGCCAAGTCTCTTGCTGTTGCCGTCACACTTACCCCCTGACCTGACACGGAGTTTTCTTTGATCGTGAAAACCGCCTGCTTTTCTTTCAATCTGCCTGTTTCCTTTCCGCCAGCGGTACAACAGACTTCTTCCACCCCGCTTACAGAGTCTGCTCCTTCCACATATAGTTCTGCTTTGCCCTGATGCCATCGATCAAATCCTCCTGGGGTACTCATTTTAATTTCCGGCCCCTGAGTATCTACATTTACTTCTATCTTTTCCTCACAATCTTCTACTTTTTGCTGTTCTTCATCTTCCATCCAGATATAAATGTCATTCCGCCCCTCCCGGAAATCCTTAAATGTTATTGTCTCTCCTTCCTCCTGTATACTGCCTTGGGCAAGGATTATCTCTTCCGCTGTCAGCCGGTATCTGGTCACTCCCCTTTTGCTTCTGTGACTCAATTGTATTTCTGGTTTATGGCGGTAGTAACCATTCTTTCCATCTGGTTCTGGAACTTTTACAACAAACTTGCAGATCGGCTCTTCTGGTCCTTCCTCTTCTGGTTCTTCCTCTTCCGGCTCCTGTCCTCCTTCTTCCTCTTTATTTCCCGCCTCCTGTTCCCCAGTATCTGTTTCTTCTTCACTCTGACTTCCTGTACCTTTGTTCTCCGCCTGGAGCACAGATCCCTGCTGAAGATAGATCATTGCTAATACCAGACTGAGTAAAATTAGGTATCTGCTTCTTCTGACCATGCGTTTCCTCCTTCCGTTTTGATTCCATATTCCCGCATCAGTTTTTGAAATTCTTCCTCCTGTTCAAGGACCGGAAGCTCTCCTAAGAATCTGTTGATCGTCTGAAGACAGATTCCCCGGTCTTCTTTTGATATTCGAAGCAGGTTCTTAAGATACTCGATCCTTAGTTCCTTTGACTCCGGACATTCCCGGATTCCTTCCTCCAGCTTTTTCAAAGCTTCCGCCTCCGTCCCGTCTGAAACCATAAGAGCCGCCATCTTTTTATAAAGCTCCTCCCTTTCTTCTTTGCCTTCTTCCACCTTCATCTGCCGCTCATACAACTTGACCGCTTCTTTGTTTTGTCCGCTTTTCTCCATGGCGCCTGCCATGATCCCCAAAATCTGCGGCTGTTCTTCTTTCTCTCCTGTGTCCAGGCAGATCTCTCCGATTCTTAAAATGGCTTCCAGATCCTTTCTATTGTCCAGATAGTGGTATCCCTTTAACAGGCACTGATAATAGAGTTCTTTCTCGTTTTCAGGAATCTGGTCTTCAATATTTTCTAAAGCCTTCCTGAGTTCTTCCCCTTTTACCTCTTCCCCCTGCAAAGCCTGACACAGCAACTCCATTTCCCCCGCCAGAAGCGCTCCTTTTGCTCTCTGGAAATAAGCGCTCCCTCTTTCGTAGTCTTTAAGCTTTGTAAGGCAGAGTAATCCCATCTCCATGCAAATTGTTTCTGTCTCCTCAGCTTCCTTGACTGTTTCCTGGTATTCCTTTTCCTGTACCGCCGTATCACTTTTCCCGCTCTGACAGCTTTTTAAAAATCCAGACAGGATGATAAAAGCTATGGCCGCTGCCCCTCCGATGAGCGCCGCTTTCCGTTTTCTCTGTGATGTTTTGGGTTTTTCTGTTTTCGATTCTGGAAAATATTTTTGAATCTCTGAAATTGATTGAAATGCTTGTTTAGACTGCCTTCCCAGACATCTTGATATGATCTTCTTAAACTTTCTCTCTTCGCTTCTGTTAAGCTTTGGTTCCAGTTCCGTTTCTGACAATAGATATTGTAAAGTCCTGCCAAAACCATAAATATCAAGTTCAACACTGGCTTCCTGATAGTAAGGCGCCTCCGGAGGGAGAAAATATTCCCGGACGATTCGCCGCCGCATTTTCTGCAGAGTTTCTTCATTGGACGACACACTCAGATCGAGGAAATATACGTTTCCATCTTCTCCCATAATGACACTGTATGGATTTACATACTGATAATATTTCTTTTTTCTGCACTTATGGATATTATCCAGCTGCTTTGCAAGAAGGCGGATGATCCGCATGAATTCCTCTTTTGGCATACCCTGATGATATTTCAGCCAATTTATCATAGGAGCGCCCCGGATACATCCAGAACTGATATAACAGACCTGGTTATGCTGAATCAGACGCAATACGTCATACTCTCCTTTTTCCGCCATCGGCAACACCTCACATTCATTTTAAAAAAGGAAAAATGGAAAATCTTTAGATGTTTTTAAGAAATTTTTGAAGGTTCAGATCTGATAGAGTGATATTTATATTACTGGATTTTGCTCTAAAAAGCAAGCCCCTTCTTTCAATAAATTTCAGCAAGATGATTCCCTGATTGCCTTGCCAAAAGAAAAAGAGCAGTTCAGTCCCGCAAAAAGCGCGGACCGGACTGCTCATCACATTTATCTGTGGCTTAACTCTTTCGGAGTGTATAGATGCCTTGGGATTCCATCTACCATGACTGGTGATACGTCTCCCTGGATCAGCGGTCTTACATAAGAGATAAATTCGCTGGTCACATAGGTTCCTTCTTTGTTGACCCACTCTCTTGGCACAAGTTTCTCATCGTTTGCGATCTTATGCACATCCTTTACCTCTGTTCCGCACTGATAGGGGTCGTCAGAAAGTCTCTGGAGTACTACCATCTTTCCGGAATCTCCTTCATCCGCGGCCTTTACCGCCGCGCCGCCTACCTGATAAGCTTCCAGGATATCTACTCTGGACGCCGCGTGGGAGGCGGAACGCTGTAAGGTACTCAGCTCGATGGCGCGGGTCTTACAGCCGATCTCGCCGGCAATATAGCTGGCCAGATAAGAAGCAGTACCTGACAATTGTTTATGGCCAAAAGCATCTACAAAATCGATGCTGTTTCCCAGTTCGCATACATAGTTGCCGTCTGCTGTACGGATTCCTTCTGATACAGCGACTACAATGGAGGGCTTGATCTCCAAAAGCTTTTTCACTTTTTCACCAAATTTCTTCAGATCAAAAGTAACTTCCGGCAGATAGATCAGATCTGGCCCTTCACAGTCTTCCCCTTCAGACAGGGCCGTCGCGCCCGTCAGCCATCCGGCGTTGCGCCCCATGATCTCTACGATCGTCACAATGCCTTTTTCATATTCCAGGCAGAATCCATCCCGGATGATCTCCTTCATTGAGGTACCGATATATTTTGCCGCGCTTCCGTATCCCGGCGTATGATCGGTCAGGGCAAGGTCGTTATCGATCGTCTTCGGACAGCCCACAAACCGGGTGGGATGCCCGGTAATGATCGCGTAATCGGAAAGCTTCTTGATGGTGTCCATGGAGTCGTTTCCGCCGATATAGATAAACGCTTCGATATCCAGTTTATCCAAGATCGCGAAAATCTTATCATAGACCGCTCTGTCTTCATGGATCTCCGGCAGTTTATACCGGCAGGAACCAAGGAATGCGGCAGGCGTCCGCTTCAGAAGCTCCGCATCCAATTCTGTTTGGATATGATCTGCCAGATCAATGTATTTCTCTTCCAGCAGTCCCTGGATCCCATGGAGCATTCCATATACTTTTTTCGCTCCTCTGTCTTTCGCCGTACGATATACGCCGGCCAGACTTGAATTAATGGCTGCCGTCGGACCTCCGGATTGTCCGACAATCACGTTTCTTTTCATAGCAAAGAGTCCCCTTCCTTCTTTCAAGTTTGCGTCAATACCAATATTTTAGTATATTTTACTTAAAATGTCCATATTTTTCGCTATTTCTTAGGCACATTCACCGTTGCCACAAGATTTGTTCCGGTGTCCGCCACATTTGTCAGCAATATATCTCCAATCCGCACCGGCGCTTGGACTTTCAGATTTTTAATCTGTTCCATACAGTCCATGATCTTTTCTTTAGGAATCTCTCCCGCCGTTTTGACAGATACTCTTGGAAGTATGCCTCCTTCTACTTCCAGGGTCGTGGTCACTGTCCGTGTGGGATCCGTAATCTCTTTCTGAGCGTAGATATATCCCCGCATACATCGGTTTCCCTCCACGTCCATGACTTCTCCATCCTCAGCTTCAACCGTCATTTGACAGCCGTTAGGACAGATAATACAAGTCATCTGTATTTTTTCCATCTTCCTGACGCCTCCTTATTTTGAAAGAATTCTCTGTTCAATTTCTTCCAGATACATGGCCGCGCAGCGGCCGGCTTTTTCTGCCTCTTGTGAAACATGATCCACAAGATCATGGACATGCAGCACATTTCCACAGGCAAACATTCCGGGGACTGTTGTTTCCAGACGTTCATCCACCACCGGTCCGCCCGTTTTTTCGTCCATCTCCGCCCCCGCCTCTTTCGTCAGCTCATTTTCCGGTATCAGCCCCACAGAAAGAAGCAGTGTATCACAGGCATAGAATTCTTCCGTCCCAGGAATCGGAATTTTCCGTTCATCTACTTGAGCAAGGATAACGCCCTCGATATGCTCTTTTCCAAAAATATCCACTACCGTGTGATTTAATTTCAATGGAATCCCATAATCCTCCAGACATTGGACGATATTCCTCTGAAGACCGCCTGACTTTGGAAGAATCTCCACCACAGCTTTTACCTTGGCTCCTTCCAACGTCATTCTTCTTGCCATGATCAAACCGATATCCCCAGATCCTAGAATCACGATCTGGCGGCCCGGCATATATCCTTCCATATTTACCAATCTTTGCGCGGTTCCCGCCGTATAGATACCGGCCGGCCGAAATCCCGGCACATTCAGCGCGCCTCTTGGTCTTTCTCTGCAGCCCATCGCAAGAATGAGCGCTCTGGCCTCAATCTGCTCCATTCCTCTTTCCCGGCTCATAACGGTAAGGATCTTCCTTTTTTCTTCCACATGGATTCCCACTACCATCGAGTCAAGTCTGTATGGAATTTTTTCTTTCTGCACCTGTTCAATATATCTCCAGGCATACTCCGGACCTGTCAGCTCTTCTTTAAATGTGTGCAGGCCAAATCCATTGTGGATGCATTGATTTAAGATCCCCCCAAGAACACTGTCTCTTTCCAGGATCAAAATCTTCTCCGCTCCCTGGCCTTTCGCCGCCAAAGCCGCCGCAAGACCTGCCGGGCCGCCGCCAATGACTGCCACATCATATATCTTCATCTTCTTGCCCTCCTGATATGCCATCTCTGATGCGTCCCTCCAACATTCTGGAATCCGGACCCGATTTTCGGATTTCCAGCATATCGATCTTTTGCTCCCGTGACAGCAATTCCATTACTTTTGGCGAGCAAAAACCTCCCTGGCAGCGTCCCATTCCTGCCCGCACTCTTCGCTTGATACCATCCATCGTCTTTGCGCCGAGAGGCCTGTGGATCGCTTCTAATATCTCTCCTTCTGAAATCATCTCGCACCGGCACACAATATTCCCATATGCGGGATTCTCCTGGATCAGCCGGCTCCTATCTTCCAAAGACAGCTCCTCTGGCCTTATGATCCCTTTGCGGAATGGATGGAACTCGTCCTTACGGGGAAGGCAAAGTTTCCTGCTCACCATTTCTCCCAGCAGTTCTCCGATCGCAAGGCAAGACGTAAGACCTGGGGATTCAATACCTCCACAGTCGAAAAATCCATCTTCTGACTCCTGTATCACAAAATCGTCTCCCGGCTCGTGAGCGCGAAGCCCCGCAAAAGAAGTGATCACCTGCTTCAGCGGAATATCCCGGACCGCCTCCCGGCATTTCTCTTGAACCTTCTCCAAACCTTCTCTTGTGGTATTAACCCCCTCCTTGTCCCGGATATCCTCCGCTGTCGGGCCTACAAGAAGATTCCCATGTACCGTCGGCGTTACAAGCACTCCTTTTCCATACGGGCCTGGCAGGGTAAAGATAGTTCGAGAGACATGTTCGCCCGCCGTTTTGTCAAGAAGCATGTATTCCCCTTTTCTTGGGATGATCTCCATCTTTTCTCCACAGACCAGATTATGGATCTGATCCGCATACACTCCCGCCGCATTGATCACAATCTTTCCTTTATAGCTTTCCCCCGACTTGGTCTTGACAGCATAGTTGTCCCTCTCTCTTACTATTTCCGTCACTTCCTGTCTAAACCGGAATTCCACGCCGTTCTCACAGGCATTTTCAGCCAGCGCCAGATTCAATTCAAAAGGACAGACGATTCCTCCTGTAGGCGCATAAAGAGCCGCCCATGCCCTTTCTGAAATATTGGGTTCCAGTTGACGCAGCTCTTCTTTTTTGAGGATCCGCAGTCCTGGAACTCCATTCTTTCTGCCACTTTCCATAAGACGTTCCAATTCTTTTTCCCTGGCTGAATCTGTACAAACCACCAGAGAACCATTCCTTACGAAAGGAATCTCCAATTCTTCTGCCGCCTGATCCATCATCTGATTTCCGCGCACATTCATCTTTGCTTTCAGGGAACCTGGCTTTGCGTCAAACCCCGCATGGATGATTCCGCTGTTTGCCTTTGAAGTTCCTTCGCAGACATCCTCTTCTCGCTCCAGCACGCATATTTTCGCCTGATACCTTGCCAGTTCTCTGGCCGCTCCGCATCCAGAGACTCCCGCTCCGATGATCAAAATATCATACATCATTCTAGTCCTCTTCTTTCGCCCAGTCGAAAGCATACTTTACCGCTTTCTTCCAGCCTTTTAACATCTTCTTTCTTTTCTCTTCCGGTATCCTGGGCTCAAACACCCGGTCAATGGACCAGTTTTGGATCACATCTTCTTTATTCTTCCAATATCCAACCGCCAAGCCGGCCAGATATGCCGCCCCCATAGCCGTAGTCTCGATACAGGAAGGCCGCTCCACCGGCGCGTTGATAAGATCTGCCTGGGTCTGCATCAGGAAATTATTGGCGCTTGCGCCTCCGTCTACTTTCAGCGCGCTTAAAGAAATCCCCGAATCTGCCTCCATGGCTTTTAGAACATCATTTACCTGATAAGCAAGAGATTCCAGAGTTGCTCGAATAATGTGGTATTTATTCACCCCTCTGGTCAGGCCTACAATAGTCCCTCTCGCATACTGATCCCAGTATGGCGCGCCCAAACCTGTAAATGCAGGCACCACATAACATCCCCCGCTGTCTTCTACTTTCTGTGCCATATATTCTGAATCTTCCGAAGAATCAATCAGCCGCAGTTCATCCCGCAGCCATTGAATTGCCGCTCCCGCCACAAAGATCGAACCTTCCAGCGCGTACGTCACTTGTCCGTCTACACCCCACGCGATCGTGGTTACCAGACCGTGCTGGGAAAACACCGGCTTCTCTCCGGTATTCATCAGAAGGAAACAGCCCGTACCATACGTATTTTTCGCTTCTCCCGGCATAAAGCAAGTCTGGCCAAAGAGTGCGGACTGCTGATCTCCCGCGGCTCCTCCAATGGGAATAGGCCCGCCGAAGAAAGCGGCGTCCGCCTCCCCGTAAACGCAGCTGGAAGGCTTTACTTCCGGAAGCATCGAAGCAGGGATCTCTATAACATCCAGAATCTCCTGATCCCATTCTAAGGTATTGATATTAAACAGCATGGTCCGTGAGGCATTGGAATAATCCGTCACATGGACCCTGCCTTTTGTCAGCTTCCAGATCAGCCAGGTTTCCACCGTTCCAAAGAGAAGCTCTCCCTTCTGCGCTTTTTCTCTTGCCCCATCCACGTGTTCCAGGATCCAGCGGATCTTAGTGGCTGAGAAATAGGCATCTATGATCAGTCCCGTTTTCTGGCGGAAAGTCTCTGTCCATCCTTCTTCCTTCAGCTTGTCACAGTACTTGGCCGTTCTTCTGCACTGCCAGACGATCGCGTGATACACCGGCTCTCCAGTGGTTTTATCCCACACGACCACCGTTTCTCTTTGATTGGTGATCCCGATCGCCGCAATATCTTTCGCCTCCGCGCCGATCTTGCTCATAGCCTCTACCGCCACGCCAAGCTGACAGGACCAGATCTCGTCCGCATCATGCTCTACCCATCCAGGATGTGGAAAATATTGGGTAAATTCCTTCTGGGCCACACTGCAGATCTCTCCCTTTTCATTAAACAGGATACAGCGGTTACTGGTGGTCCCGGCATCCAGCGCCATCACATATTTTGCCATTTTATTCCCTCCTTTTTATTTATAAAATACCGGTTTCTTCTTTAAGAATCACAAAAAAGCATCCTGCTACCGCAGGATGCTTTTGAATGTAACGTGGGCGAGAGGATTCGAACCCCCGACCTTTTGGTCCGTAGCCAAACGCTCTATCCAGCTGAGCTACGCCCACATTCACCGCGAATCTTCTTCACAGCAGATTTCATTATATCCTACTTTTAATTTCTTGTCAACTGTTTGTTTTAAATCTTATCAAAATTCGTCTTAAAACTTTATTTTCTTCCGTCTCTTTAAAGTCCGAATTCAACTATAAAGGGTTTGACGTCATACGTCAAACCCTTTAAAACAGACTTTACAAATTTTACTTTCCTTTTACTAACTCGCCGCTCTTTACAACAACTTCTACGTTATCACGACATCTTGAGATATCCTCGATCGGATTTCCGTCGATTCCTACGATATCCGCTACTTTACCAGCTTTGATCGTACCGTAATCTTTATCGCAGCCAGCGATGATCGCGTTGTTGATGGTAGCCTGTTTCAGGATATCAATTTCTTTCATATCCCAGAATTCTTTTCTCAGCACGAACTCCGCGCCGTTCTTTCCATGTCTGAGAGGTGTTGCTCCCTGGTCGGTACCAAATCCAAGAAGGAGACCTGCATCGTATGCTTTGCGGATTCCTATTTTAATACGTTCCATTACCCATTTTGCTTTTGCCATCATAAAGGTGGAAGACTCCGGTACGCTGTCCACCAGTCCGTAAATAACGTTCAGTGTTGGAATGATAAAGGTATCCTCGTTCCCTTTCAGCATTTCAATTGCCTCATCGTCAAGAACGGAAGCATGCTCAATGGTGTGTACTCCCGCGATGATGGAGTTCTTGATAGCCTGTGTTCCATGACAGTGAGTCGCTACATAAGTATCTTTGAATTTTGCGGCTTCTACTACTGCTTTCAGCTCGTCAAGAGTATAAATCGGCTGTCCCGGTTCTCCGCCTGGATTCATAACGGCTCCGGTTCCCATGATCTTAATGAAATCCGCGCCTTTTTTCATCTCATTGCGGACTGCTTTTAAGATTTCTTCCGGTCCATCTGCTTCTTCATACATATCCGCAAAGAACTCATTTCCGCTCTCTGTAGGCGTAATGATCTTTCCGCAAGCAATAATGTTAGGACCTGTAATCTTTCCGTCATTGATCGCGTTCCGCAGATCTACTGCCACATTGTAGCAGCTTCCCACATCACGGATGGTGGTAAATCCGGCGTATAAGCTGTCCTGAGCAAATTTCACCGCATCCAGTGTCTGCTGTACCGGGCTTTTCGCGTTATCGATCAAAGTGTCTCCGCCAGACAGGGAAAGGTGAATATGCATGTCAAAGAATCCCGGCAGCGCATACTTTCCGCCCATATCGTACACTTCCGCGTCTTCTGGATAAGCGTCCTTTCCTTCGGTCACTTCCAGGATCCGGCCGTCTTCTACCAGGATATCTCCGGAAGTTCCCTCATAACCTTCCACCAATTCAGGGATAAATCTGCAGTTTTTTAATACCTTCATAAAAACTCCTCCTTTAATTATGTTTATTTGGACTTCTTACTAAGAAGTTCTTTTCGTTTTTCTTTCGTCATCCTCAGCCAGATAACTACCAGTACGATACCAACCACCGTTACAGCAAGCCATCCTGCGAAGATCATTTTGTAACCATCCAGACCTGGGAAAGAATCCAGCATTTTCCCGGCAAAAAGCGGGCAGAGCGCTTCCGGCAGGTATCCAATTTACGGCCGTCTCTCATTCTTATTGAAGTCTACCATAACATTTCAATTTTGTAAACATGTTTATATTATTTATTTGTTTACACTTTTTTGTTGTTTGTTTTTCACAAAATTCATGATATAATTTGTAAAAGAGACATATAAGGAGGGCCTATGGAGCAAAGCAAAAAAAACAGAGATCTGCAGAAAAAAAGGACTATTTTATATTTTATCCAGGCGGCCGAAGATATCATTGCCGAAAAGGGCGTTGATAAGCTGACCGTCCGGGAGGTGGCTGACAAAGCCGGTTATAATATTGCAACTTTGTACAATTATTTTGAAAATATAAACCATCTGGTATTATTTACTTCTATCAAATACCTAAACCAGTATGTAACTGATCTTTCTGCATATGTGGACGACTCTGCTTCTCCAGAAGAACGCTTCTATGGCTGCTGGGAATGTTTCTGCCGCCATGCCTTCACTTATCCAGAAGTATTTCATGTGATATTCTTTGGCGAATTTTCCCATGAAACGGTAGATCAGTCCCTGGAGCTATACTATGAGCTTTTCCCGGATAATCTTAAGGGCGTCACTGAAGACTTTCTGGACATTATGACCTCCTCTGATTTTATCCAGCGCAATATCAAATCTTTTCAACTGATCGACCTTCCAGACACCTCCGCGGTTCCCGCAGATCAGAAACTCTATTTTTACAGTGAGCTTACTTCCCTGATCTTTCAGAGTATGCTCTATAACGCAATGGAAAAAAAGCGCCAGGGAACTCTTTCTGTGGAAGAGGAGACAGAGGCCTTTTTCCGCTATTTGGCCAAACTGATCGAATCGTGATTCCCTGATCCTGTTTCAAATTATTCCATTTCTGTTTTTCTCACAACTGGCCTGGTCATTTTTGTCATATCTGGTCTTTTTAATCTATCCACTTTGGTGCTATGATTGCTATAAAACAAAAAGGAGATTGCTACCATGAGTAAAAAAATTGCAGTGATCAATGATCTGTCCGGGTTCGGCCGCTGTTCTCTGACGGCCGCTATCTCTGTCATCTCCGCCATGGGGGTCCAGCCATGTCCCCTTCCCACAGCGGTCCTGACCGCCCAGACAGGATATCCTGATTATTATTGCGATGATTATACAGACAAAATGGAAATATTCCGAAGTTACTGGGAAAAAATGGGGCAGAGTTTTGATGGAATTTATACAGGATTTGTCGCCAGCGAAAGACAGATTCAGCAGATTTTCCATTTTATTGATACATTTGGCTCCCCGGATAATTTTCTTCTTGTAGATCCGGTCATGGGCGACAACGGCAAGACCTATGATCTGTTTACCCCGCCTCTCCTTCGCGAAATGCGGCGGCTGGCACTGACGGCAGATATCATCACTCCAAACCTGACAGAACTTTGTCTTCTGACAGATTCTGATTACAAGGACCTGGCAGGCATACAAGAAATCCAAGCCCTTTCAGAGAGGATCACAGAACTTAGCCGTTCTCTGTGCAGTCACGGCCCCCGGCATGTGATCGTGACCGGCATCCAGTTTGTGGACTCCCAGAATGCGGAACAGATGGGGAATCTGTATGTCACAGAGACAGACAGCCAGCTTTTGGCTTTCCCCCATATCGGCGGAAGCTATTCCGGTACCGGCGATCTCTTCGCCTCCTGTCTGGCCGCAGGCGCCGCCAGAGGAAATGATCTTTGCTCTGTCATCCGAATGGCTGGAACCTTTCTGGAAATGGCCCTGGCCGACACGGTCAAAGAAAAGATTCCCCGCAATGATGGCATCAACTATGAAAAATACCTGTCTCTTCTGATCCCGGAAGAGAACCAGTTCAAAACTCTTAAGAAGGAGGCTGATTCCTATGAAAACTGATACAAAACCAACGGTGCTCATCGCTTTCACAGGACTGTTCGCCGCTATGATCACCATTATGACTGCCTGGCTGTTCCATATTCCTTATGGCGCCAACGGCGGATACATCCACTTTGGAGACGCCTTGATCTATCTGGCCGCTGTACTGCTGCCAAGGCCCTACGCTCTTGCCGCGGCGGCTCTTGGCGGAGGGCTTGCAGACCTTCTGACTTCTCCTATGTGGGCCCCCGCCACGATCATCATCAAGATGTTGATCGTCCTGCCTTTTACCAGCCGTGAGGGCCGGATCCTATCCAGGCGGAACCTGGCCGCGCCTTTTGTCAGCGCGGTGATCTCCGCCGCGGGATATTATCTGGCTGAGGGAATCTTGTTTGGCTCTTTTGTTGCTCCCTTGGTTTCTCTGGCCGGAAGCGCGGTCCAGTCCATTGGAAGCGCCGTGATCTTCCTGTTCCTTGGAGCTTCCCTGGATAAAGTACATCTCAAATCAAAAGCCCAGCGCTTCTTGTACCAGAGATAACTTTGGCAGAACAATAGATATATTTTAAGAAAGAGGTGTTATCACATGGCCGACATTCTGTACACTTATAAAGATCAAGTTTACGCAAACATCACAAACCGCTGCAACTGCCGCTGTACCTTCTGCATCCGCAGCCACGAGGACGCGATCGGAGACGCCACATCCCTTTGGCACAAACAGGATCCCACCCCCGATGAGATCAAAAAGGCCATGGATGCCTTTGACTTCCATGGCTTTAAAGAGCTGGTCTACTGCGGTTACGGGGAACCCACCTGTGCCCTTGAGACTCTGATCGATACCGCCCGTTACGCCAAAGATACCTTTGGCCTTTCCATCCGGGTCAATACCAATGGCCTTGGAAGTTTGGAACACGGACGGGATATCGTTCCTGAACTTGCCCAGGTAGCAGACTGTGTCTCCATTAGTCTGAACGCCCCGGATAAAGAAGCTTACACAAACGTTACCAGACCTAAGTTCCCGGACGCATATGACGCGATGCTGGATTTCGCTGTAAAAGCCTCCAAACAGATCCCTGACGTCCGTTTCACCATTGTAGATGTACTGCCCCAAGAAGAGATCCAGGCCTGTCAGGCTCTTGCAGCTTCCTTACACGTGCCCTTAAGGATCCGTAAATATACTACTTAAGAGGGAGACTCCGGTCTCCCTTCTGATATTCTCTGGGGGTACATTTCATATATCTGCGGAAGATCTGCCCATAGTAGGCAGGACTGGAAAATCCCACCAAACTTGCCGTACGGGTAATGCTCTCTCCCTCCCTGAGAAGAGCCAGGCTGTTTTGTATCCTCAGAAATAAAATATAATCAAAGATCGTCATTTTCATATGCTTCTTAAAGAAGCGGCAGCATTCATTTTTACAGATATTCACGTGAGCCGCGATATCATCCAGGCGGATCTCCTGGGCATAGTGTTCCTCTATATAGGAGATCATATCTTTCAATCTCTGAAGCTCTCTCCCGGAACCGCTTTCTCTCTCCGGCAGAGAGACAAAATACTTGTACAGTCTCTGCCAGATCTCCACCAGCAGCAAATGCATCTGGATCTCATAATCCTCCGGCACTTCCTTAGACAATTGGTAGATTTCCTCCATCCGCTCAAGGATCTCCCGCTGCCAGGCAGCCGTCTGCTCCAGCTTCAAGGAGGGCCACCGGTTATCTTCTGTAATAAACCTTACATATTTGGAATACAGGATACTTCCTTCCTCTCCATAAAGGAACCTTGGGTGGAAGGTCACAGACAGATATGTGCAGTCCTGTCCGTCTCTGCGGCAGCCGGAATGGAGGGCGTTGCTGTTGCCGAAAAGTCCCTCCCCTTCTTTTAAAACATACTGGCTGTCATTGACATGATACTCCACTTCTCCCGACATGACCCATGTCAGCTCCACCTCCGGATGCCAGTGCCACAGAAACATCCCCTGTTCATACTCCTGAATCTGCTCCACATCCACGCTGACTGGGAAGGCATAACTTCCATGTGCTTTGATCTCTTTCCGGTTTTTCTCTGTATCTATCTGCATTTTCTCAATATCCTCATATTTATCTTCAATATTCTTATTGTGTTTTTGTCTTTTTCTCACTATTATTATAATTACTAAATGATATCGGAGACATAGATAGTTTTGTTTCTAACATCATAAAATATGCAGAATCAGGATGCAACCCTTAAATCATTTATGACAGGAGATGGAAAAATGTTAACAAAATTAATGGAAGAATTCCAAACACTTTATGGAGCCACCGACGGCTGCCGCGCTTATTTTGCCCCCGGCCGGGTAAACCTTATTGGAGAACACACAGATTATAATGGGGGACATGTTTTCCCCTGCGCCCTCACGCTTGGCACTTACGCTGTCGTGCGCAGCCGGGAAGACCGTGCGCTTCGCTTCTATTCCGCGAACTTCCCTTCTCTTGGTGTCCTTGAGAGCAGTCTGGACGATCTGGTTCCTAGCAAAGAAGCTTCTTGGACCAATTACCCCAAGGGTGTTATGTGGGCTTTTGAAAAAAGAGGATTTCATCTGACCCACGGTCTGGACATTGCTATCTCCGGGAATATCCCGGCTGGTTCCGGCCTTTCCTCATCTGCTTCCCTGGAGGTCCTTACCGGGATCATCCTGAAAGACACCTTTGGATTTGACCAGATAACCATGCCGGAAATCGCATTGATCGGCCAGGATTCCGAGAATAATTTCAACGGCTGCAACTGCGGGATCATGGATCAGTTTGCCAGCGCAATGGGGAAGAAGGACCACGCCATTTTCCTGGATACCAGTACCCTGGAATATGAATATGCCCCTGTAAAGCTTGAAGACTCCAAGATCGTGATCACCAACAGCAAAGTAAAACACAGCCTGGTCAACTCTGCTTACAACGACCGGCGCAGGGAATGTGAGTCCGCCCTTACAGAACTTCAGAAGGTGACAGATATCCAGACACTTGGCGACCTGTCCTGCGAGGAATTCGAAACCTTCAAGTCCGCCATCAAAGATCCCATACAGCAGAAGCGGGCCAAACATGCCGTCTATGAAAACCAGCGGACGATCCAGGCAGTAAACGCCCTCCGCCAAAACGATATATCCTTATTTGGAAAACTGATGAACGACTCTCATGAGTCTTTGAAGACAGATTATGAAGTGTCCTGCCCGGAGATCGATCTTCTGGTAGATCTGGCTCAAGCCATGCCCGGCGTCATCGGTTCCCGCATTACAGGCGGGGGATTCGGCGGATGTACCGTCAGCATTGTGAAAAACGACACGGTAGATACATTTGTAAAAGAAATCGGCAGCGCCTACCGGGAAAAAACCGAACATACAGCAGAGTTCTATATTGTGGATATCGGTAAAGGCGCCCACAAGCTAGACGAAATTTAAAGGTTTCTTTCAATCATTTAGGAGGTATCTTTCAATGTTATATGAAAATATCAAAAAATTAGTAGAATATGGAATTCAAAGCGGTCTGACGCCTGAATCAGAGCGGGTCTACACCACTAACCTGCTGCTGGATCTCTTTCACGAAGATAATTATGAAGATCTACCGGTGGACACTTCCAGCCCGGATCTGGAAAATATCCTTGGCGCTCTGCTGGACGAAGCAGTCCAAAGAGGTCTCTTGGAAGACAGCATCGTATACCGGGACCTGTTTGACACCCGTCTTATGAACTGTCTCCTTCCCAGACCCAGCCAGGTACAGAAAACCTTCTGGGAAAAATATGCCGCTTCCCCTGAAGAAGCAACCGATTATTATTACAAATTCAGCCAGGACAGCGACTACATCCGCCGCTACCGGGTAAAAAAAGACTTAAAATGGACGGTGGACAGCCCCTATGGCGAGATTGATATTACCATTAACCTCTCTAAACCAGAGAAAGATCCAAAAGCCATTGCCGCTGCCAAGAACGCCAAGTCCAGCTCCTATCCAAAGTGTCAGCTCTGCATGGAAAATGAAGGTTACGCCGGACGCGTCAACCATCCGGCCAGAGAGAATCACCGCATCATCCCTATTACCATCAATAACAGCCAATGGGGATTCCAGTATTCTCCCTATGTATACTACAACGAGCACTGTATCGTATTTAATGGAGAACACATTCCTATGAAGATCGACCGGGCTGCTTTTACGAAGCTGTTCGATTTTATCAAACTGTTCCCTCACTACTTCCTGGGCTCTAACGCAGATCTGCCCATTGTGGGAGGATCCATCTTAAGCCATGACCATTTCCAGGGAGGAAATTACACCTTTGCCATGGCCAAAGCTCCTATCGAACAGGAAATTACCATCCCAGGATACGAGGATGTAAAGGCCGGCATCGTAAAATGGCCCCTCTCTGTCCTGCGCATCCGCTGCCGCGACGAGAAACGGCTGATCGATCTGGCCGACCATATCCTGCAGGTGTGGAGAGGGTATACGGATAAAGCGGCGTTTATCTTTGCCGAGACCGACGGAGAGCCTCACAATACCATTACTCCTATCGCGAGAAAACGCGGGGACGACTACGAGCTGGATCTTGCTCTTAGGAATAATATCACCACCCAGGAGCATCCTCTGGGCGTCTTCCATCCTCACGCTCAGTATCATCATATCAAAAAAGAAAACATCGGATTGATCGAAGTGATGGGACTTGCGGTTCTTCCCTCCCGGTTAAAGGAAGAACTGGAGATCCTGGCAGAATATATCCTGGAAGGGAAAGATATTCGAAGCTGTGAAAAGATCGAGAAACACGCAGACTGGGTAGACTCCTTCCTGCCTAAATATGACTCTGTCACCCCGGAAAACATTATGGACATCCTGCAAAAAGAAGTCGGGATCGTATTCACACACGTTCTGGAAGACGCAGGCGTCTACAAATGCACCCCAGAAGGACGGGAAGCGTTCCTTAGATTCGTAGCAGCGCTGTAAGATTCGGGGCGAGATCAGTTTCATACGCAGAGGTCCCTATTCTATCCAATCTCTTTGACAAATTCGGTTAAAATCCGAGGAATCAGAAATACTGATATTGTGACCGAGTTACAAACAAACTCCTGTTTCTATGCTACACTATAGAAAATGGTCTTAAAAAATAATATCCAATTCAATAAGGAGGTCTGCTATATGAGATTAGAAAACAAAGTCGCGATTGTAACTGCATCTACACGCGGTATCGGAGCCGCTATCGCCGAGACCTTTGCTAAAGAAGGCGCCCGCGTCTATCTGGCCGCAAGGAATGAAGAGCGGGCGGCCGCTTTTGCCAATCGCCTGAAAGAAAATGGCGGTCAGGCTTTCTTTGTATACAACGATGCCTCCAAGCAGGAAACCTACCGTTCTATGATCGAGGAAGTCATCCAAAAGGAAGGCCGCATCGATATTTTAGTCAACAATTACGGAGGATCAAATCCTCAGAAAGATCTGGATATCCAGCATACGGATTATCAAGAATTCATCCAGACCCTGGACAAAAATATCGGAAGTGTCTTTCTCGCTTCCCAAGCCGCCATTCCCCACATGGCAGAAAACGGCGGAGGCAGCATTGTCAATATTTCTTCTATTGGCGGGGCTGTTCCTGATATTTCTCAGATCGCTTACGGTACCAGTAAGGCCGCGATCAATTATCTCACCAAACTGATCGCGACTCAGGCTGCCCGAAGCAATATCCGCTGCAACGCGGTACTTCCCGGCATGACCGCTACCGATGCGGTTATGCAGAATCTGACCCAGGATTTCCAGGATTTCTTCCTGAAGCATACCCCCATCAAACGAATGGCTTCTCCGGAAGATATCGCCAACGCGGTCCTCTATTTTGCCAGCGATGAATCCGGCTATACCACCGGACAGATCATGGAAGTCTCAGGAGGGTTTGGAATGCCCACCCCGATCTTTGGCGATATGATCGAGATGAAAAGCCGCAGGTAACCCATTTTAGATAAAATAAAAAACTCTCTCCGATTTTATGAAAAACAAGGCGTGCGCTTCGAAACAGCGCACGCCTTGTTTTTCATAGCGTCAAAAATATCCATTCAATTCTTCTGCTGTATCTTCTGGAATTTCAAATGTCATATGGATACTCCCCATTTCAAGACTGATATAAGGAACATCATATACAGTAAGCTTGCAGATATCATACAGCTTCCCATCTGTTTCCGTCTCCCCAAGCTCGACCGTCTTCTCTTGAGAAAAACAAAAACTTCCTGTTTCTTCTGCCTTTTCCGGAGCCTTAGCCAGTTCCCATTTTTCAATCTTTAATTCTTCCACAAATTTCTCCAGTTCTTTTTTCTCATCAAGCACTGCGGCAACATTCGCCGTGTTGGCAGAAATTACCGTAATTTCCTGGGCCTTCTCTAATTCCTGGCCATAGTCTGAGATCTCTTTGCTTTCCTTTTCCTGACATCCGCACAATATTCCCAAAACCAGTACCAGCGCCATAATAATTTTCTTCATAATTCCCTTAAATTCCTCTTTCTATACATATTCTTCATTCCTCAGCAGCAGCCGGTACGCTCTTACAATTCCCGACATATATATACAGAGGAATATTCCGATTCCTGCCAGGATCATCCCCATCTCCAAAGCCAGATCGTCCAGGGAACTATATTCCACTGGAACCACCAACGGCAGGAACAAAATCCCGACAGCGATCAAGGCAATGCCTGCCAGATTTCCCAGGTACGTTTTCTTCTTCTGATCCGCATAGCTGGCAGATAACATGGATTTTGTCTTTTTATCAAATAAAAGCGGTTCTCTCCACAGCTTTCTATAAGGATTATCCTTCAGCCGGACTGAAAGCAGCAGCATGATACCAACAATAAGCAGCAGCATAAATCCAAGGATCCCCAAGTCAGAATCTAAAAAGGAGAAGGCCAATCCTGCCGCCATAATTCCCGCGCCGCCTCCAATTCTTTTCATTCGCATTCTTTGATAGGCCAGGAACCCTTCCGCCATCTCCTGGCTTACATAGATTCCCTTTTCTTCATTTATAGGGTCTGTCTTTTCCTCATCCTCTTCATTTAACAGATAATCCAGCGTCACATGGAAAATCTTACTCATGCGTATGATCTTCTCTGTTTCCGGATATCCGTTATCTCGCTCCCATTTGCTGATGGCCTGGCGGGAAACTCCTAACTGATAAGACAGCTCTTCCTGGGATAGTCCAGCCTCTTTTCTTAGCTTTTGAATCTTCTCCCCAAAGGTCATATCTTTTGTTCCTCCTTTCACCACCAGCATATACTTTCCACTGAAAATAAACAACCAAAATGCGGTTGCAACTGCGCAACTACAGGTTGCAGCCGCCAAAATCCTTTTATGATCCGGTCATTTCTCTTCTTCCCATATACTTCCAGGTATTTCCTTGGTCATCGGAGATAAAGACCAGCCGTTCTCCCTGACCGGAAGAATCCTTTGCCGCCGTTATGCAAAGCCCCTCCTGTGTTTCTTCCGGCAGAAACAGATACCGATATGCTTCCTGGCTGTCTGCCGTGTCCGTCACTTGATCCCACGGCAGAAGGACCTGTCCAAAGGTCTTTCCGGCATCTCTGGTAACATAGATCTCTGCCGTCTCCCCAGACGCGTTCCCCAAAGAAATATATCCGTACTGTTCGTCGAAAAATTCTATTCCGCGGGTCACCCCGATCTGATCTCCAAAGGGAGCTGTATTCCACTCCTGCCAGTTGTCCCCTCCATCCTCTGTCATATCCATCACGTAATATCTGCTCCCCGCGGCGGCATCCTGCACCCTCAGGCGCCATCCCTTTGTCTCGCTCAGATAGAAATACCAGCTTTCGTCCGCCCGGTCCATATAACAGGAGCCGATTTCCTTCAGTTCTTCCTGTGCCTCTTCTTTTTCAGCCGCTTCTTCTTCCGTTGTATCCGCCAAACGCCACCCATTGGCCAGCCAGATCTCTGCCAGCATATCTTCCCCTTTATATGCCTGCAGATCGATCAAGTATGCTTCTGGGCGCCATTCCCAGTTATCCGTCACTACCTCGCCATTCGCGTTAAACACATACGTCTTGGTCGGATCTGTAATGGCCGTATAGCCAGAGTATTGGATCGTAAAGGTCAAGTCGTCTCCAATATTATCCACGCCTCCGGTCAATGCCTGAAGATTCACCGCATCCAGTACCTCGATCATCGGATTCAAACGTTTGCTGGGATAGTAGTCGCAACTTCCAGTATTGTCCAGCCACACCGTCATTTTCTCTTCTCTTTCCCGATTATAATCCAGCAGATACGTATGCTCTTCTTCTTTTTCGTCTTTTCCGTAGAAAAAGCAGTAAAACTCCTGGATTTCCCCTTCCTTGTCAAAGGTCAGCGTAAATGGATTGATAATATAGAGTTCTTCTGGAAGAGCGACCTTCTTCCCTAAATCCTCAAATATCCCGGATACCCCGGATTCATAGATATTATCATGCTCCAGCCTGATCTTACAGCTGTTCTTCCATTCCTGTAATTTCCAGGACAATTTCCCATTATAAGGGATGGCCGACTCCGCAATTTTGGCCCCATAATACCCTGTGATCGTCAGAAGCGCCACTAGTTCCGCTGACAGCAGCAAGATCATCCCACGCTTCACAAAAGAAGTCTGAGCCTTTTTCTTTGCTCCTTCCTGTCTCTTCTTTCTCCGATAGAAATAAAGCAGCGTCCACAAAATGATCCATAGGATACCCACCCCTCCGCAGCCGAGGATCCAGGGAACCTGCCGCCTCACTCCCCCATACTGGCACAGCAGATAAAGGGATCTACATCCCCAAGCATAGGCTAAAAGGAAAACCGGGTTAAACAGTATGAGCCAATAGGTAAGTTTTCTACTTTGCATCACAAAGCCTCCTTTCATCTCAGGGCAAGATACGTATCGGGCGGAAATTCAGATAATCGCCAGAGACTAAAAAATAATCAATGCCATGGAATGACCCCCGGATACTGTCGCCAAAGCGCCTCTCTCCATGACAATGAGAATATACCACAGCCGCGGCCTGGTATTCCTCTGCTATATCCGTAAAAGGCGATGTCTCTTCAAGGATATTGGTGGGTGGATAATGTAAAAACATAACAAACTTTCGATATCCTGCTTTTTGAGCCATACAAAAGGATTGCCGGAGACGTTCCATTTCTCTGGAAACCAACTTCCTGGCATGTACTTCTTTTTCTTCATCCCAGCCGACCACTTTCCCCCACCGATCCAGATAAAATGGTCCTTCAAATGTATAGCCTTTCGTTCCCACTAATGCATAGTCTTGATATTCCGCAAAATTATTCTGTAAGAAAAATAGCTTCTCTTTGTATTCCTCATTTAATCGTTCCGTTTTTTTTACATCCCAAAACATATCATGATTTCCGCGAAGCAGAATCTTCCGGCCGGGAAGTCTCTCAATAAAAGCCAGATCTTCCTCACACTCTGAAAGCTTTCTTCCCCAGGAATGATCTCCTGTAAGCACAAGCGTATCCTCTGGCTTTACAATGCGGTTAACATATTTTTCAATCTTGCGCTCATGCCGCTTCCATACTCCTCCAAATACATCCATGGATTTATCTGCCTGGAAGCTAAGATGTAAATCTCCCAACGCATAGAGTGCCATATTGGATCATCTCCCTTACTCTCTAATGGAATTATATATGGAAAAAGGTATTATGAAAAGAAGAATTACAAAAAACCTCATGTCGTAAAACTGACATGAGGTCTTCCAGCTCCCCCTGTTGGACTCGAACCAACGACAACTCGGTTAACAGCCGAGTGCTCTACCGACTGAGCTAAGGAGGATCATCCTATTTTATTTTTCCCCGGATAAACGAAAACACTCCCTGCTCTCACAGGTCGTGTCTCACATACCCTGAAAACTGCATACAAGAAATCATCCGTACCTTCCGCCTCCGCTTGAAAGCTCTTTCATTGGCTGTAACATCCAGCCCGCTCTCTTTGCTCTTGGTCATGCCCTCGACCGATTAGTAGCGGTCAGCTCCATACATTACTGCACTTCCACCTCCGCCCTATCTACCTCGTCGTCTTCAAGGGGTCTTACTATCTTCCGATAGGGAGATCTCATCTTGAGGGGGGCTTCACGCTTAGATGCCTTCAGCGTTTATCCCCTCCCGGCTTGGCTATCCTGCTATGCGCTTGGCAGCCCAACAGGTTCACCAGCGGCCAGTCCATCCCGGTCCTCTCGTACTAAGGACAGCTCCTCTCAAATCTCCTGCGCCCACGCCGGATAGGGACCGAACTGTCTCACGACGTTCTGAACCCAGCTCGCG
>OGYF01000173.1_pt1 | contig 72816 bp, 77 predicted proteins | sample 1576451 | NCBI WGS metagenome assembly OGYF01 (sample SAMEA3541505, study PRJEB24748) | human gut metagenome | biome: human gut; feature: human-associated habitat; material: faeces | place: China | collected 2012
GAACGGCTCGCGAAGAAAAAGCTGCAGCTTTATATTGATCTGAAACCCGCCCTTTCGGCGGACCAGCTGGATCAAAGGATCCTGCGGGATTTTGAGGAAAATAAAAACCGGCAGTTTAAAAATTCTCTGGGAAAGCTTTTCCCAGCAAAACTGATACCGGTAATGATCGACCTCAGTCAGATCCCGTCGGAGAAAAAGGTCCATGAAATCTCCAGAGAAGAGAGAAGGAATTTTACGGCGCTGGTCAAAAAGCTGCCTTTGACATTGACCAGGCTGCGGGGATTTGAGGAAGCGATCATCACCAAAGGGGGCGTGAATGTAAAGGAGATAGATCCTGGGACTATGGAATCCAAACTGGTGAAGGATCTTTATTTCGCGGGCGAAGTACTGGATCTGGACGGGGTCACCGGAGGTTTTAATCTGCAGATCGCCTGGTCAACGGCCTATGCTGCCGAGAATGGGATTTCGTAGAGCGGCAGGTGTGTCAAGCGGTCAAACGCCGCGGGCTTTTGCGAATATATTGACTTTACAGATCAACCTTTTCAAAGTGTTTTGCGGAAATCCGATATGCCAGAGGGACAGTCCATCCAAACAAGCGCTGGAATATGGGCGGGGGCTTCTGACGCAGCCATAAGAAGCAGCATGGGAATTGCCGCGAGAACAAATGCTGTTCCTGCCTTGTAGCCGTTTTTATAGAATGCCGTTAGAAATACCAGATCGTACATCGCGTATAGAAGGAGCCCAAAACCATACCATGCGGCGGTCGCGTCTAAACCGACAGGGTTATTGGCGATATCCAGAGTATTTCGCAGAATCGCAAACGGGACAGAAAAAAGCAGTTGGAACAGCTGAAAGAAAACAACCAGCAGGCATTTTCCCAGGACAATTTCCCGCTTTGTCACCGGCAAAACGGCTGTGTACCAGACATCATTTGTCTCCCGCGCGTTCAAAAAAGTAAGGTAAGGCGCTAAACACCCAAACATAAAAATAACACTGTATGGATAAGCAGGCACCAGGACAAGGCAGCCCAAAAAGGCAAAAACAATCGAGGTTGGATGGGCTGCAAGCCTCATTTCTTTATACAGTAATGTCATCATCCCATTCACTCCTTTCTGTGCGAAGCATTATTTCTTCTAAAGTAAGCGGCCCTGTATCGTCTGGAGTTTTCAAATGCTCAAAGGATCGCAGGAACGTGTCTTTATCTGCACTTTGTAATACCCGTCCATTTTGAATATAGGTAATATCATCTGCACATCTGTCCAAATCAGAAGTGATATGCGTGGAAAACAGAATAGAACAATTTTCATTTTTAACAATTTGCCGGAAAATATGAAGCAGTTCCTCGCGGGATACCGGGTCTAAACCAGAAGTCGGTTCATCCAAGATCAATAACTCGGCGTGGTGGGACAAGGCCAGCGCAAGCAGGTATTTTACTTTCATTCCATTTGAAAGTTCTTTGAATCTTTTGCTTTCATCCAAAGCAAAACGCTTGATATATTTTTGATACTGGGTCTGGTCCCAGTTTGCGTAAAATTTCCGAGTGACAGACGTGATGGCAGACAGCTTCTTCAGCGGATAAAAGTCAATCCCGCCAAACACAACGCCTATCCGCTGTTTACACTCCTTTTCATGCTGGCGGAAATTCTTTTGGAACATGGTGACACTGCCGCTTACCGGCGGCGCCATGTTGAGAACAGCCTTTAAGGCTGTACTTTTCCCAATCCAAAGCAGTTTGGAACAGCCGCGCAATGCCCAGGAAAAAATCTTCTTTCATCAGCGCGATTCCCGGATGTTCTGGATCTTCATCTCCTAAAACAACGAACATGTCTCCCGGCTTTATTTTGAACACATCTCTGGCCTGCTTGGGAAGTACGATCTGGCCGCGTTCACCTACGCGTACGGTTCCAAATATGTGCTTGCCCTTAGGCGGTATGCTTTCGCCGCTTGGCTTTTGGTCGTAATGGATCAGGTCGTCGAGTTCCACATCATACAGTTTTGCCAGCGCGTCACAATTTAGGATGTCTGGCAGAGACTGACCGGCCTCCCATTTTGCGACAGCCTGCCGTGAAACGCCGATCCGCTCTGCCACCTCTTCCTGGGAAAACTTGTGAAACTGCCGCAGGGTGACTAAATTGCGGGCAATATTATTTTTCTGCGTTTTCATACTTTTCACACCTCCTAAACTTATTATACTCACGACTTTTTGAAAGTTCTACCAACTATGGCAAGCCAAAAATGTTATGTTTGGTTGCGCAAGCTGTTGTCAAACAATAGATCTGGCGGCACAAGGCCGCAATAGTAGATAGAATGAACCGGCAATAAAATGTCAAACATGTTAAATTAAAAACTATTATTGACAGACAATTACGGCGCGTGTATGATAGAAAAAAACAAAGAATCGGATGATGGATCCAAGAGAGTTTATTGCAGCTATCCCGCAGTAACGCCGAAGGGGCAAGAGTCACATCGAAACTCTCAGGCAAAGGGATTGGATTCGGACGAGACTCTGGAGATGGACAGGGAGATAGGAGGCTTATGCATATCCGGGCGGAGCAGGGCCATATCTCCTTTTTTTTTGCAGAGAATCAGACAGGAGGGAATTAGTATGGAACGAAAAACCCCGCTTTACGAAGCCCATGTAAAAGCTGGCGGGAAGATGGTGCCTTTTGGAGGCTATCTCCTGCCGGTACAGTACCAGACCGGTGTGATCAAAGAACATATGGCGGTGCGCCAGGCGGCAGGGCTGTTTGACGTGTCTCACATGGGAGAAGTGCTGTGCGAAGGGAAGGATGCGCTGGCCAACCTGCAGATGCTTTTGACCAATGATTTTACCAATCTGACAGACGGCCAGGCCAGGTACAGCCCCATGTGCAATGAACAGGGGGGAACGGTGGATGATCTGATCGTGTACAAGCGATGCGAGGATCACTATCTGATCGTGGTCAACGCGGCCAACAAAGACAAGGATTTCCAGTGGATGTCAGACCATCAGTTTGGGGAGGTGACCTTTACAGATGTGTCAGATTCCTATGCCCAGCTGGCGCTGCAGGGGCCAAAGGCTATGGAAATCCTTAGAAAACTGACCGCGGAGGAGAATATTCCCAAGAAATATTATCATGCCGTATTCGACGCGGAGGCGGCGGGAATTCCCTGTATCGTCTCCAAAACTGGATATACAGGCGAAGATGGAGTGGAGTTATACCTGGAAAGCCGGCGGGGGGAAGAGATGTGGAACCTTCTGCTGGAAGCGGGGACGGAAGAAGGGCTGATTCCCTGCGGACTGGGAGCCAGAGATACGCTTCGCATGGAAGCGGCGATGCCCCTCTACGGCCATGAGATGGACGAGGAAGTGACGCCCTTGGAGACTGGGCTTGGATTTGCCGTAAAGATGTCTAAAGAAGACTTTATCGGCAGGAAAGCTTTAAAAGAGATGGGAGAACCAAAGAGAAAAAGAGTAGGCCTGAAAGTTACGGGCCGGGGTATCATCCGGGAGGATCAGCCTGTTTATCTGGATGGGAAACCGATCGGCCGGACTACTTCCGGGACCCACTGCCCATATCTTGGATATCCGGCGGCAATGGCCCTGGTAGACGCTTCTTATGGAGAAGAAGGAGACCTGGTCAGCGTGGAGGTAAGAGGGCGTATGGTGGAAGCTCAGATAGTGCCCCTGCCATTTTATAAGCGAAGCAGATAAAATTTAAATTCAAGGGAAAAGAAAGGAGAAGCAGCTATGGAATTAAGAGAAGAACTGAGGTATTCAAAATCCCATGAATGGGTAAAAGAAGAAGGAGACGAAGTGATCATCGGGCTTACCGATTTCGCCCAGTCTGAGCTTGGGGATCTGGTGTTTGTCAATCTGCCGGAAGAAGGAGATGAAGTGACGGTGGGAGAGGCATTTGCGGATGTGGAATCTGTCAAAGCAGTGTCTGATGTGTATTCCCCGGTATCAGGAGTGATCAGCCAGATCAACGAGGAGCTTCTGGACGCGCCGGAATCTATTAATGAGATGCCCTATGACGCGTGGTTTGTGAAAGTAAAGGAGATCACAGAGACGGAGGAACTGTTAAGCGCCCAGGAATATCAGGCGTTTGTAGAGGAAGGCTAGACTCAGCGGAAAGGTGGTGACCTGCTATGGGCAGTTATGTACCGGGAACTAAAGAAGAACAGCAGGCAATGCTGGAAACCATCGGCCTTGCTTCAATAGAGGAACTTTTCCGCGATATTCCAGAGGAAGTCCGGTTTCAAAGGACATTGGATCTTCCGAAAGGAAAGTCGGAATTAGAAGTCCGGCGGATCATAGGGGAAATGGCGGCGAAAAATCATATTTTTCCCACCATTTTCCGGGGCGCCGGAGCCTATCGCCATTACATTCCGGCTATGGTGAAAAACGTGATTTCCAAAGAAGACCTGCAGACCGCGTATACACCGTATCAGGCAGAGATCAGCCAGGGAATCCTGCAGTCTATCTTTGAATATCAGACGATGATCTGTGAGCTGACGGGGATGGATGCTTCCAACGCCTCTGTCTACGATGGAGCCTCCGCGGCGGCGGAAGGAATCGCTATGTGCAGGGAGCGGAAAAGAAAGAAAGCATGGATCTCAGCGGCGGTACATCCGGGCGTATTAGAGACGGTGAAGACCTATTGCTTTGGAAATGAAATGGAAGTGGAAGTGATCCCGGAGAAAGAGGGGGGTACAGACCTTGCGTTTTTGGAAACCCATCTGGATGAAGAGACGGCCTGCGTCTACATTCAGCATCCCAATTATTATGGGAATCTGGAACCGGCTGGTGAGATCGGAGAGATCGTACATAAAGCGGGAGCGAAATACATCATGGGAGTGAATCCCATTTCCCTGGGCATTTTAAAGACGCCAAGGGAATACGGGGCGGACGTGGCGGTAGGAGAAGGCCAGCCCATGGGGCTTCCGCTGGCTTTTGGAGGACCCTACCTTGGGTTCATGGCCTGCGTGGCCGCAATGACCCGGAAGCTGCCTGGCAGGATTGTGGGACAGACAGCGGACGCCAATGGCAAAATCGGATATGTATTGACGCTGCAGGCAAGAGAACAGCATATCCGCAGGGAGAAAGCTTCCAGCAATATCTGCTCCAACCAGGCGCTGTGCGCCCTGGCGGTAGGAACTTACCTGGCTTCCATGGGAAGCGGAGGATTAAAGGAAGCGGCGCGGCAGTGTATGTCCAAGGCCCATTATCTGGCTGAGGAACTTGACAAAGCCGGATTTCATGCAGTAAACCAGGGAGAATTCTTTCATGAATTTGTGACGGTGTCAGAGGTGCCTTCCGAAAAGGCGCTGTCCGCGCTGGAAGCGCAGAATATCCTAGGAGGCTTTCCTCTGGATGAACACAGGATCCTCTGGTGCTGTACGGAAATGAATACGAAACAGGAAATGGACCGGGCCGTCCAGATCTTAAAGGAGGTGTAAGCGATGTTGATATTTGAAAAGAGCAGACCAGGAAGACACTGCGACCTTCTGCCTCCCTGTGATGTGCCGGTCGTAAGTCTTAAGACCCAGGATGAGAGAAAACAGCCCTTACACCTGCCGGAGCTTTCCGAGGGAGAACTTAGCAGACATTACACAGAACTGGCGAAAAAAAGTCATGGCGTGAACGATGGTTTTTATCCTCTGGGCTCCTGCACAATGAAATATAATCCAAGGATCAATGAGGAAATGGCCAATCTTCCGGGCTTTGCAAAGATCCATCCGCTGCAGCCCCTCTCTGCGGTGCAGGGCTGTCTGGAAGTTTTGAAAAAGGCGGAAACATATCTTTGCGAGATCACAGGAATGGATGCTATGAGTTTTCAGCCGGCGGCAGGAGCTCACGGAGAGTTTGCGGGACTGCTGCTGATCAAGGCCTATCATAAGAGCAGGAAGGACGAGAAGCGTACCAAGATCCTGATTCCGGATTCCGCCCACGGCACCAACCCTGCCAGCGCGGTGATGGCAGGATTTACCGTAGTCAGTATCCCCTCAGGAGCCGACGGCTGTGTGGATCTGGAGAAACTAAGAGAGGCGGCCACGCCGGAGGTGGCCGGGCTTATGCTGACCAATCCGAATACGCTGGGGCTGTTTGATAAAAATATTCTTGAGATCACAGATATCATCCATGCCTGCGGGGGACTATGCTACTACGACGGCGCTAATCTGAACGCGGTCATGGGAATGGCCCGCCCCGGCGATATGGGATTTGACGTGGTCCATTTAAACCTTCACAAGACCTTTTCTACTCCTCATGGAGGCGGAGGACCGGGAAGCGGCCCGGTAGGCTGCAAGAAGATCCTGGAAGATTTCTTGCCCTCCATACGCGTGACTGGGGAGACGGAATACGGAGTGGAAAAAGCGCCCCGAAGCATTGGAGAGATGAAAAGCTTCTATGGGAATTTCCTGGTGGTAGTGCGGGCGCTGACTTATATCCTGACCCTTGGAAGAGAAGGAATCCCCCAGGCAAGCCAGAACGCGGTGCTCAATGCAAACTATCTGATGAACGGTCTGAAAGACTTGTATCCCATGGCTTATGACACTCTCTGCATGCATGAATTTGTCATGAGTTTGAAAGAGCTGAAGAAAAAGGATGGAATTTCTGCCATGGATATTGCGAAGGGCCTTTTGGACCGGGGAATCCATCCTCCGACCATGTACTTCCCGCTGATCGTGGAGGAAGCGCTGATGGCGGAACCTACAGAAACGGAATCCAAAGACACTCTGGATGAGGCCATCCAAGTATTCCGGGAGCTGTACCAGACAGCAGAGACAGATCCGGAGAGGCTTCATCAGGCGCCGGTCACAACGCCGGTAACCCGGCTGGATGAGGTAAATGCGGCAAGGCATCCGGTGCTTCGGTATATATTTAAGGAGACAGATCCTTTGGAGGAAGAAGCATGATCGTCCAGACGGCGTATCTGGAGAGCCATTCCTTTGACCCATATGAGAATCTGGCGCTGGAAGAATATCTGCTGCGGCACTGCCGGAAAGGCCAGTGTATCCTCTACTTATGGCAGAATCAGAAAACGGTAGTGATCGGAAAGAACCAGAACGCATGGGCGGAGTGCAGGACAGAAGCGCTGGAAGAAGACGGAGGAAAGCTGGCGCGCCGGCTCTCCGGAGGCGGAGCCGTCTTCCATGATCTGGGGAATCTGAATTTTACCTTTCTGGTATGCAAAGAAGATTACAATATAAAGCGGCAGATGGAGGTGATCCTCCAGGCGGCGCGAAAGCTGGGCGTAAAGGCGGAGAAGTCCGGGCGCAATGACATTCTGGCGGAGGGGAAGAAGTTCTCTGGAAACGCGTTCCATGAACAGGGGGAACAGTGGTATCACCACGGGACCCTGATGGTGGACGTGGATCTGGATAATCTGACGCAGTACCTGACCGTATCCAAAGAGAAACTGCGTTCCAAAGGAGTCGCCTCCGTCAAGTCAAGAGTTGCGAACCTAAAGGAATTCGTGCCGGATCTGACCGTAGGAGAGTTGAAAAAGGCGCTTCGGGAGGCATTTGAAGAAGTCTATGGATATCCGGCCAGAGTGATTGGAGATGAGGACTTAGACCAGAAGGAGATAGAACGGGAGCGGGCAAAATATAGTTCCTGGGAGTGGAAATATGGGAAGAAACTAAGGTTTCAGTATGAACAGTCCCATCGGTTCCCCTGGGGATCGCTTCAGATACAGTTTCAGATCTGCGGCGGAAAGGTGGAGGACGCGGGCGTGTATTCCGACTCTCTGAAACCGGAACTGATCGAAGCCATCGGCCCGCGGCTTTGCGGACTTCGTTATGAGAAGCGGGAGCTCCTTCAGGCTCTTGGGACGCTTCCGGCGGCCGGCCCGGAGGAACAAAACATGGTGGAAGAGATCTGCGGATGGCTGCGGACAGTGGATTTATAGATGGAAAGTAAGGAGAAAAGATGGAACGGCATTATGATTGTATCATCATCGGCGCGGGCCCGGGAGGATATGTGGCGGCTATTGAGGCGGCAAAGCTGGGGCTTTCCGTTGCCGTGGTGGAAGAAGGAAAAGCAGGAGGCACCTGCCTGAACCGGGGGTGTATCCCGGCCAAGGCTATGATACACGCGGCGGGAGTTTATCAGGAGGCGAAAGCTTCCGAAAGATTCGGCATCCAGGTGCCGGAGGCGTCTTTTGATTATGAGAAGATCCTGGCCTATAAAGAGGAAACAACGGAAACTCTGGTACATGGGGTGGAACAGCTTTTGAAGGCCAATGGAGCCAAATGGATCTCCGGAAGAGGAACGCTGCTTCCGGGGAAACGAGTCCAGGTCCAGACCGGAGAAGGGAAAGAAACTTACGCCGGGGACCATATCATTCTGGCGACCGGCTCAAAGCCTTTGCTGCTGCCGCTTCCTGGCATGGACCTTCCGGGGGTTTTGACCAGTGATACCCTGCTCCAATTGAGAGAGCGGCCGGAAAGCCTGATCATTATCGGCGGCGGTGTGATCAGTGTGGAATTTGCCGCCGCCTTTGCGGGCTTGGGGACTCGGGTGACCATCTTGGAAGCTATGCCCCGGCTGGTGCCCAACATGGATAAAGAGATTTCCCAGAATCTGAAACTGATCTTGAAGAAGCGAGGCATCGATATCCATACCTCGGCGGCTGTTCAGGGGATAGAGGCCGGTGGATCGGGATACGCCTGCCGCTTTTTGGAAAAGGAAAAAGAGCAGTCTGTGTCCGCTCAATATGTGCTGTGCGCTGTGGGAAGGATTCCCAATACAGAAGGGCTTTTTGCGGAAGAGGCCAAGCCTGAGATGGAAAAGGGAAGAGTTCTGGTGGACCAGCGGTTTCGGACCAGCCTGGAAGGTGTCTATGCCATCGGAGACCTGACCTTTGGAGTCCAGCTGGCCCATAGGGCCAGCGCTCAAGGGATGGCTGTAGCAAAGCAAATTGCGGGAAAGGATCCGGCCATAGACCTGGATGTGGTACCATCCTGTGTCTACACCGATCCGGAGATCGCCTCTGTGGGACTGACGGAAGAAGGGGCCAAAGAACAGCAGATACCGGTTCGGACCGGAAAATTTATCATGAGCGCCAATGGAAGAAGCCTGATCTCAAAGGAAGACAGGGGATTTATAAAAATCGTGGCCAGGGAGGACACGGGTGTGATCCTGGGCGCCCATATGATGTGCGCCAGAGCCACCGATATGATCGGGGAATTTGTGACGGCAGTCGCGAATGGGCTTACCATCCATCAGATGGAAAAAGGGATGCGGGCTCATCCCACTTATAATGAAGGAATCGGAGAGGCGCTGGAAGAGCTGGAAGGCGGAGCGATCCATGTGATGCCGCGCGGGAAACGGTAGATTTCTAAAGAAAGGAGAGGAAAGAAATGGGATGGAAAAGTGATATCGAGATCGCCCAGGAAGCGCAGATGAGAGAGATCAATGAGATCGCGGGGGAACTTGGGATTCCAGAGCGATATGTAGAAAATTACGGAAGATATAAAGCGAAGATCGACTATCGGTATTACAAAGATGAATTATCATCCAGGCCGGATGCCAAGCTGATCCTGGTGACAGCCATCAATCCTACGCCGGCGGGAGAGGGCAAGACCACGACCACCATCGGAGTGGCCGACGCGATGAACCGGCTGGGGAAAAAGACCATGGTTGCTTTAAGGGAACCTTCTCTTGGGCCGGTGTTCGGAGTGAAAGGCGGGGCCGCGGGAGGCGGATATGCCCAGGTGGTTCCGATGGAAGATATTAACCTGCATTTTACCGGAGACCTTCACGCCATTGGAGCGGCCAATAACCTGATCGCCGCTATGCTGGACAACCACATCCATCAGGGCAACGCGCTGGATATTGACACCAACCGGGTCACCTGGCGGCGGTGCGTGGATATGAACGACAGACAGCTGCGCAGCATTGTGGATGGGCTGGGAGCCAAAGCAGACGGCGTGACCAGACAGGATGGGTTTGATATTACGGTGGCTTCTGAAATTATGGCGGTTTTTTGCCTGGCAAAAGATATTCTGGATCTCAAAGAGAGGGTATCTAAGATCATCGTCGCCTATTCCAGAAGCGGAAAACCGGTGACCGCAGGAGATCTCCATGCGGAAGGGGCCGCGGCGGCGCTCTTAAAAGACGCGTTAAAACCGAATCTAGTACAGACGCTGGAAGGAACCCCGGCTTTTATCCACGGCGGACCCTTTGCGAATATCGCCCATGGATGCAACAGCGTGATCGCTACAAAGATGGGTATGAAGCTGGCGGATTATATGGTGACGGAGGCTGGATTTGGAGCGGATCTGGGCGCGGAGAAATTCGTAGATATTAAGTGCAGGATGTCTGGGCTTAGACCAAACGCGGTGATTTTAGTTGCCACCATCAAAGCTTTGAAGTATAATGGGGGAGTTCCCAAGAACGAATTGCAGGAAGAAAATTTGGAGGCTCTGGAAAAAGGGATTCCAAATCTGTTGAAACATATTGAAAATATTACAAAGGTATATCACCTTCCGGCGGTGGTAGCGATCAACCAGTTTCCTACAGATACCCAGGCAGAGCTAGACTTTGTGCGGCAGAAATGCAAAGAATCAGGCGTCAACACGGCGCTCTCCCAGGTGTGGGGCAAAGGAGGCGCCGGGGGCGAGGAACTGGCCCGGGAAGTGATTCGTCTCTGCGAGGAAGAAAGCAGGATGGAATTCGTCTATGATACAGCCGCTCCGATCAAAGAGAAGATCGAAGCGATCGCTGTAAAAGTCTATGGTGCTGACGGGGTGGACTATACTGCCAAAGCCAACAAAGAGATTAAAAACTTAGAAGAGATCGGACTGGGAGGGCTTCCGATCTGTATGGCGAAGAATCAATATTCTCTGACGGATGACGCCAAGATGCTGGGGCGTCCGCGAGGATTCCGGATCACGATTCGGGATATTGCCGCTTCCGCGGGTGCCGGATTCCTGGTGGCGCTTACCGGAGACATTATGAAGATGCCTGGCCTTCCTAAAGTACCGGCGGCAGAGAAGATCGATGTGGATGCGGACGGTGTGATCTCAGGATTGTTCTAGGAGGAAGAGAGAAATGATGCTGGAAAAGAAAACGACGGAATTTTTGGAGGCGCTTTCTTCTAAGGAACCGGTGCCGGGCGGCGGCGGAGCCTCGGCGGCGGTAGGCGCGTTTGCCGGCGCTCTTGGCATGATGGTGGCCAATCTGACTATCGGCAAGAAAAGGTACGCGGATGTGGAAGAGGAGATCAAGGCCAGCCTTATAAAGCTGAAAGGGCTTCAGGAAGAACTGGTCCGCCTGACGGATGCGGACGCGAAGGCTTTTGAGCCGCTTTCCAAAGCTTATGGTCTGCCCAGAGAAACAAAAGAGCAGCAGGAGAAGAAAGAAGCGGTTATGGAAGAGGCGCTGTATGAGGCGAGCGTGGTTCCCATGGAAATCATGGAGACGATCCGGAAGGTTATGGAAGAACTGGAAGTTTTGGGAGAGAAAGGCAGCAGGATCGCCGTCAGCGATGTGGGGGTTGGGATCCTGTTTGCCCAGGCCGCTTTGGAAGGCGCTTCTCTGAATATCTTTATTAACACGAAACTGATGAAAAACCGGGAACGGGCCAAGGAGATGAACAGCAAGGCAGAGGCGATGATCCAGGAGGGAAGCCGCCAGAAAGAAAAGATCTACCAGGATGTGCTGGAGAAGATCCGCTGAGAAAGAGGGAGGAAAAGGACAATGAGTACAGTCATGATGGGGACAGATGTGGCAAAGTCTATGAAAGAGGATCTGATCCGGCGGACAGAAACGTTGAAAAGCCAGGGGATCCTGCCTATGCTTTGTATCCTCCGGGTGGGAAACCGCCCGGACGATCTGGCCTATGAGCGGGGCGCCAAGAAACGGATGGAACTGACAGGAATCGGCTGCCGGGTGGTGGAACTGCCAGAAGAGATCTCTCAGAAGGAATTCGAGGATGCGTTCCGGCAGGTGAATGAAGATCCAAACGTACATGGGATTCTATTATTCCGTCCTCTCCCAAGTCATTTGGATGAAGAACCGGTGAAGGCAATGATCGATCCCAGGAAAGATGTGGACTGTATGAGCGCCGTAAATATAGCGAAAGTATTTGCCGGCGATGAAACCGGGTATGCGCCCTGTACGGCGGAAGCGGTCATGACCATGCTGGATGCTTACGGCATTGACCCTAAGGGCAGGCGGACCGTAGTGGTGGGAAGAAGTATGGTGATCGGGAAACCGGCGGCCATGCTGCTTTTGAAAAGACATGCGACAGTCACAGTCTGCCACACCCGGACAGAGGATCTAAAAGGAGTCTGTAAGGAAGCGCAGATCCTGGTGGCCGCGGCAGGGAAAGCAAAGATGATCTCTGGGGATATGGTAGGAGAAGGGGCCGTTGTGATAGACGTGGGAATCAATGTGGATGAAGAAGGGAATCTCTGCGGGGATGTGGATTTTGAGGAGGCAAGCCGGAAAGCCTCCTATATCAGTCCGGTGCCAAAAGGCGTTGGCAGTGTGACCACCTCAGTTTTAGCCGGCCACGTGCTGCGGGCGGCCGGATATCTGCGGGGAATGTAAGAAGCCGCGTCAGCGGAGAGAGTCATTAGGAGGAACTATGAAGCGAATGGGAAGCATCTTCCTTCAGGCCGCGGGAGCGGGACTGGCAATTTCGATCGGAGGGACGGTCTATCTTTCTGTGGAACAGCCGATAGTGGGAAGCGTGCTCTTTGGGGTAGGATTGTATGCCATTGTTTTGAATGGCCTGTATCTGTATACAGGAAAGATCGGATATCTGATCCAGCAGACGGAAGTGAAGCCTTACCTTGCGCTTTTGCTGGCTGCCTGGATCGGGAATCTGGCGGGAACAGCGCTGGGGGCAGGTCTTCTTGCCCAGACCAGGATTGGGGAAAATATCAGAGAGCGAGCGGTACAGCTCTGTCAGACGAAACTGTCAGACAGCCCGGCCAGTATTGTGATCCTGGCCTTTTTCTGCGGGATCCTGATGTATGTGGCGGTGGACGGTTTCCGTTCGACCGGCAATCCTCTGATTTTGATCTTCTGTGTCAGCGTGTTTATCTTATGCGGATTCGAGCATTGTATTGCCAACATGTTCTATATATCTTTGGCGGGGATGTGGTCGGTGAAAAGTTTGTCTTATCTATTTTTCATGACCATGGGAAACAGCCTTGGAGGCATGCTGATCCCTGCGCTTAAGCTTAAGAAAATACAGCCATAAATTGCATCTTGTCTCACGGTAAGATATGCGCTATACTGTTACAGTGGTCAGGATTTGAAAGCCCCTGAATCCGGGGCTTTTTTTATTTATAGAGAAAGGAAGGAGAACATGGGATATCAGGTTGCCATTGACGGTCCCGCGGGGGCCGGAAAGAGTACCATTGCCAAACGAGTAGCAAAAGAGAAGGGGTTTATCTATGTAGATACAGGAGCCATGTACCGGGCTCTGGCGCTCTATTTTCTGGAACAGGGAATTCGGGCGGATGAGACGGACCGGATGACAGAAGCTGTTTCCGGTGCTGAAGTGGGGATCCAGTATGAGAACGGGATCCAGCAGGTATATCTGAACGGGAGAAATGTGACCGGCAGACTCCGGGAGGAAGCAGTGGGGAATATGGCCTCCAAAAGCTCCGCTATTCCAGAGGTAAGACAGAAGCTGCTGGAGCTGCAAAGAGAATTGGCAAAGACAGAAGATGTGGTTATGGACGGCCGGGATATCGGCACCTGCGTACTTCCGGACGCGGATGTAAAAATCTTTCTGACAGCCAGTGTGGAAACGAGAGCCCGAAGGAGATATGAAGAGTTAAAGGAAAAAGGAATCCCCTGCAGCTTGGATGAGATCGCGAAAGACATCCAGGAACGGGACGAACGGGATATGACCCGTAAGACAGCGCCTCTTAAGCAGGCGGAAGACGCGGTCCTGGTAGATAGCTCCAATCTGACTGTCGAGGAAGTAACGGCTCGGATCATAGAGCTTTGCAGAGGGTAAGGAGAAAGCAGATGAAGATAGAACTGGCGAAGACAGCGGGATTTTGTTTTGGTGTCAGACGGGCGGTGGATACGGTATACCAGCAGGTGGGACAAGCCGGCGGGAAACCGATCTACACCTACGGACCCATCATCCATAATGACGAAGTGGTCAAAGATCTGGAGCAAAAGGGTGTAAAAGTCCTGGATTCAAAAGAAGAGCTGGCCGTGGTTGAAGAAGGCATAGTGATCATCCGATCCCACGGAGTTTCCAAAGAAATCTGCGGTTTGATGGAGCGGAAAGGGATCCGGTGTGTGGACGCCACCTGTCCTTTTGTAAAGAAGATCCATAAGATCGTAGAGGAAGAAAGCGGGAAAGGATCGCATATTGTGATCGTTGGAAATCCGGAGCATCCAGAGGTGGAAGGAATCAGCGGCTGGGCCGGAGGTCCGGTGACGATCATCCAGACCAAAGAGGAAGCGGAGTCGTTTACAATAAAAGACCCTTTACAGAAAGTCTGTATCGTTTCTCAGACGACATTTAATTACAATAAATTCAAAGAATTAGTTGAAATTATAGCTGAAAAGGGGTATGATATAATTGTTTTAAATACGATTTGCAGTGCCACAAAAGAGCGCCAGGAGGAGGCGCGTGATATTGCGAAACGAGTGGGAGCAATGATCGTGATCGGCGATAAAAAAAGCTCAAACACTCGGAAGTTATTTGAAATTTGCAGTAATGCGTGTGCGGATACGTACTATATACAGACACTTGACGATTTGGATATGAATCAATTAAGGTCCGTGGAAACAGTAGGTATTACAGCAGGGGCATCCACGCCCAACAAAATAATTGAGGAGGTTCAAAATAATGTCAGAAAAAACTTTTGAACAAATGTTGGAAGAATCATTTAAAACTATCAGAAATGGAGAGGTTGTTGATGGTACCGTCATCGATGTAAAACCGGACGAGATCATTTTAAATATCGGGTATAAAGCAGACGGGATCATCATGAGAAATGAGTATACCAACGAGCCCAATGTAGATCTGACAACAGTTGTGTCTGTAGGCGATAAAATGACGGTAAAGGTTCTGAAGGTAAACGATGGAGAAGGTCAAGTACTTCTTACTTATAAGAGACTGGCGGCTGAAAAAGGCAATGAGCGTCTCAGAGAAGCATATGAAAACCATGAGGTGCTGAAAGCCCCTGTAACACAGATTCTGGGCGGAGGTTTGAGCGTGGTGATCGACGAGGCGAGAGTGTTTATCCCCGCAAGCCTTGTTTCTGATACTTATGAAAAAGATCTGAGCAAATATCAGGATCAGGAGATCGAGTTTGTCATCAGCGAGTTTAATCCAAGAAGAAACCGGATCATCGGCGACCGCCGTCAGCTTCTGGTAGCGGAGAGAGCGGAGAGACAGAAAGAACTGTTCGCGAAACTCCAGGTGGGCGATACGGTAGAAGGAACCGTTAAGAATGTGACCGATTTCGGCGCGTTCATCGACCTTGGCGGTATTGACGGACTGCTCCATATCTCTGAGATGTCCTGGGGACGTGTGGAAAATCCGAAGAAAGTATTCCAGGTGGGAGAGACGATAAAAGTTCTGGTGAAAGATATCCATGACACGAAGATCGCGCTGAGCTTAAAGTTCCCGGAGACAAATCCGTGGGCTAACGCGGCGGAAGATTACGCGGTAGGTACCGTGATCGAGGGAAAAGTCGCCAGAATGACTGACTTTGGAGCTTTTGTGGAGCTGACGCCGGGAGTTGACGCTCTGCTCCATGTTTCCCAGATTTCCAGAGCTCATGTAGATAAACCATCAGACGTATTGTCTGTTGGACAGATGATCACAGCAAAGATCGTAGATCTGAATGTGGAAGAGAAGAAGATCAGCCTGAGCATGAAGGCGTTAGAAACAGCGGCAGAGACAGAAAGTGTGGATGACGGTGGTTCAGAGGAAGAATAATCGGCCAAAATATAACACAGATTTTATAAGGATAGAGGCACCAGAGTCTCTATCCTTTGTCTGTTAAAAAAGCGTCAAGCTGTATTTGGAAATGTACAAGGAATTAGCCTTTTTTACTAGATAAAAAGGCCTTTTTCTTGTATAGTTATAAAGAGAGTAAAAAGGAAGGAAGGAAAAAGGATGGCATTGTTAACATTTAAGGGTGGAATCCACCCGGATGACGGCAAGGGACTGGCAAAAGGCTCGGAAATTGTCGAACTAAAGCCGAAGGGCAGCCTGGTCTATCCAGTTTCACAGCACATCGGTGCCCCGGCGGCGCCGGTCGTTAAAGTTGGGGATGTGGTTCTGAAAGGACAAAAGATCGCGGAAGCAGGCGGTTTTGTTTCCGCGCCTATTTATTCTTCCGTATCTGGGACAGTGAAGGCGATCGAGCCTCATCTGAATCCGACAGGGGGAATGGTGAACAGTATTGTGATTGAAAACGACGGGGAATACCGGGAAGTAGAATATCCTGAAGTAAAGCCCCTGGAGGAGATGAGCAAAGAGGAGATCTTAAACGCGATCGGCGAAGCTGGGGTCGTTGGTATGGGCGGAGCGGGTTTCCCGACGAAGGTAAAACTTTCTCCCAAAGAACCAGATAAAATCGACTATGTGATCGCGAACTGCGCGGAATGTGAACCTTACATCACCGCAGACTACCGGGCGATCCTGGAGATGCCGGAGAAACTGGTAGGCGGTATGAAGGCGGTGCTCCGGTTGTTTGACAACGCAAAAGGAATCTTTGGCGTTGAAGATAATAAGCCAGACTGTATCGCGAAATTAAAAGAGCTTACCAAGGACGAACCACGGATGGAGGTCCTTGCATTGAAGACAAAATACCCGCAGGGCGGCGAGCGTCAATTGATCTATGCTACCACCGGACGGGCGATTAATTCCGCTATGCTTCCGGCAGACGCGGGATGTGTAGTTGATAACGTGGCTACTATGATCAGCATCTATCAGGCGGTTGTAGAGGGAAGACCATCCATGGAGAGGATTGTTACGGTAAGCGGAGACGCGGTCAATGAACCGGGGAATTTCAAAGTTCCGTTCGGAATCAATCAGGCGGAGCTTGTGGAAGCGGCCGGCGGATTCAAGGAAGATCCGCAGAAATTGATCTCCGGCGGTCCGATGATGGGATTTGCTATGTTTACGCTGGATGTTCCGGTAACGAAAACTTCATCTGCGATTCTTGGATTTACCAAAGATGAGGCTTCTAAGTTTGAACCGACAGCCTGCATTAACTGCGGCCGGTGCGTGGAAGCCTGTCCAAGCCGTCTGATTCCGTCAAGACTGGCGGATTACGCGGAGAATCACAATGAAGAGGCGTTTACAAAACATGAAGGGCTGGAGTGTATGGAATGTGGTTCCTGCAGTTATGTATGCCCGGCAAAACGTCCGCTGAAACAGGCGATCGGTTCCATGAGAAAGATTGCGCTTGCAAACCGCAAGAAGAAATAATCAAAAGAATGTTGAGGAAGAGGTGAACAAACGTGAGTGAGAACAAATTAAAAGTGTCGTCTTCACCACATATACGTGACAGAGTTACCTCCGGCAATATTATGCTCATGGTAGTCATCGCGCTGCTGCCGGCATCTGCGTTCGGAGTTTATAACTTTGGCTTATCTGCGCTGATCATGCTGATCAGTACTACAGTATCATCCGTATTGACGGAGTTTATTTATGAGAAATTGATGCATAAAAAGGTGACGATCAACGATTTCAGCGCGGTCGTTACCGGACTTTTGCTCGGATTGAATATGCCGCCTACAGCCCCCTGGTGGATGGGCGTCTTGGGAGGTATCTTCGCGATCCTTGTAGTAAAACAGTTGTTTGGCGGTCTGGGACAGAACTTCATGAACCCGGCGCTGGGCGCGAGATGTTTCCTGATGATCTCCTTTGCCGGCCAGATGACCACATTTGTCTATGACGGCGTTACAGGACCGACTCCTCTTTCCTATGTGAAGGAAGGGGCTCTGGATCAGGTCAATACCATGGACATGCTGATCGGAACCATTCCAGGAACCATCGGAGAGACTTCTGTGATCGCGATCATCATCGGGGCAATCTTCTTGATCCTGATGGGTGTGATCGATCTTAGGATTCCTGGTACATATATTGTAACATTTGTGATCTTTGTCGGTATTTTTGGTCATGTGGCTCATCCAGAGATCGGATTCTTTGATCCTCAGTACATTACCGCTCATTTGTGCGGCGGAGGACTTATGCTGGGAGCCTGGTTTATGGCTACGGATTATGTGACTTCCCCGATCACTAAGAAGGGGCAGATCGTATATGGAATCATCCTTGGACTGCTGACCGGTCTGTTCCGTATTTTTGGCGGAAGCGCGGAAGGTGTTTCCTATGCGATCATTATCAGTAACCTTCTGGTTCCGTTGATCGAGAAGGTTACTCTTCCAAAACCATTTGGTAAAGGAGGAGAGAAATAATGAACAAGATTATCAAGAATACAATCATCCTGACTGTGATCACTTTAGTCTCCGGTCTTCTGCTGGGACTTGTATATGAAATCACGAAAGAACCGATCGCCAACGCCCAGGAGCAGGCGAAGAGGGAAGCGTGGCAGGCGGGATTCCCTGATGCGTCACAGGATGCGTTTGAACAGATAGACGTAGACGGGGATGTGGCCGCCCAGGTGATCAAAGATCTGGGAATGTCTGGAAGTATTGATGAGGTCTGCGCGGTAGACGGCGGTGATACAGGATATGTGATCACTGTAACAGATGGAGAGGGATACGGCGGCGACATCCAGATCACGGTAGGCATCACCGCGGACGGTACGGTGAGCGGTGTTTCCTTCCTTTCTATCAGCGAAACTGCCGGACTTGGTATGAAGGCGACGGAGAGCTCTTTCTATGAGCAGTATGTTGGTGTGCAGACAGAGAAGTTTTATGTATCCAAAGACGGCGGCGAGGGGGAACCAATCGATGCCATCAGCGGCGCTACCATTACTTCGAGAGCAGTAACCAGTGCGGTAAACGCGGCGCTTGGTTATTTCCAGAACGCGTTTTAGGAGGTAGTTGAGATGAATAGTTGTGGCGAAAGACTGAAAAATGGTCTGATAGATGAAAATCCTATATTTGTTCTGATGCTTGGTATGTGTCCGACGCTGGCGGTCACCACTTCTGCGATGAACGGTCTGGGCATGGGAGTATCTACTACAGCGGTGCTTGTTATGTCCAACATGCTGATTTCTATGCTGCGTAAAGTGATTCCGGATTCTGTCCGGATGCCTGCGTTTATCGTAGTTGTAGCATCTTTTGTAACTATCGTAGATTTCCTGATGGAAGGTTTTACGCCTTCTCTCTATGACGCGCTGGGACTTTATATTCCGCTGATCGTTGTAAACTGTATCATCCTGGGCCGCGCGGAGAGTTATGCTTCTAAAAATCCTGTCCTGCCGTCTATTTTCGATGGACTTGGCATGGGGCTTGGATTTACGGTGGCTCTGATCGCCATCGGAGCGGTCCGCGAGATCATTGGCGCTGGTCAGATCTTCGGCTATCAGCTTCTGCCGATCGCGGATGAGGCCGCTGGAACGGCAGGCTATGTGCCGGTCGCTATCTTTGTCCAGGCTCCGGGAGCCTTCCTGGTACTGGCTGTGCTGGCGGCGATCCAGAATAAGGTAAAGATCAACATGGAGAAGAAGGGCAAAGACGCGTCCAAGATCCAGTCCGGATGCGGCGCGGACTGTGCGACCTGCGGCGGTTGTGCTTCAGCCGCTGAGAACGGAAAGGAATAGGAGGGGTAAAAGATGGCAGATTTGATTTTGATCGCAGTTGGTTCTGCGCTTGTAAGTAACGTCGTACTCAGCCAGTTCCTTGGAATCTGTTCCTTCCTGGGCGTTTCCAAGAAGACGGAGACAGCCGTTGGAATGGGCGGAGCGGTAATCTTCGTTATTACGCTGGCATCATTTGTGGCGAGCCTGCTGTATGAATTTATTTTGAAACCATTGGGATTCGACTATCTGAACACGATCGTATTTATCCTGGTCATTGCGGCTTTGGTCCAGATCGTGGAAATGTTCTTAAAGAAGTTTGTGCCTTCTCTGTATAACGCGTTGGGTGTATACCTGCCGCTGATTACCACGAACTGCGCGGTGCTGGGCGTAGCCATCAACAATGTACAGGATGAATACAATCTTCTGGAAAGCGTGGTAAACGGTTTCGCGACGGGTGTCGGTTATCTGATCGCGATCGTTCTGCTGGCCGGTATCCGCGAGAAAATGGAATATAACGATATCCCGGAATCCTTTAAGGGAATGCCGATCGTACTTTTGACATCAACGTTGATGGCGATCGCCTTCTATGGATTCTCAGGATTGATATAGGAGGAAGATGGATATGAGTATAACAGGGATTATTTTGGCTGCAGTCATTGTAGGCGGTACTGGCTTATTCATCGGTATCTTCCTGGGACTTGCGGACAAAAAGTTTGCGGTAGAAGTTGATGAAAAAGAAGAGCAGGTTCTGGGAGTTCTTCCTGGAAATAACTGCGGCGGCTGCGGATATCCGGGATGTTCTGGTCTCGCCGCGGCGATCGCGGCCGGGGAAGCTCCGGTAAACGCCTGCCCGGTAGGTGGCGCTCCGGTGGCGGCCAAGATCGGAGAGATCATGGGAGTAGATGCCGGAGAACAGATTCATGAGGTGGCGTTTGTAAAATGTGCCGGAACCTGTGAGGCTGCGAAAACAAGCTACGATTACAATGGACTCCATGATTGCGTCATGATCAATATGATGCAAAATGGCGGACCAAAAGCCTGCGTTTATGGATGTATCGGTGAGGGTACCTGCGTAAAAGCCTGCCCCTTTGACGCGATCCATATTGTAGACGGAGTGGCTGTGGTGGATAAAGAAGCATGTAAGGCCTGCGGCAAGTGTGTGGCTGCGTGTCCGAGACATCTGATCGAACTTGTTCCGTATGAACAGAAACATCTGGTACAGTGCAGTTCCAAGGATAAAGGAAAAGATGTTATGAAAGCCTGCTCTGTGGGATGTATCGGCTGTAAGATGTGTGAGAAGGTATGCGAGGCAGAGGCAGTAAAAGTGGTAGATAATGTGGCATACATTGATACCTCAAAATGTACAAACTGCGGCGCGTGCGCAGAGAAATGTCCGAAGAAGATCATATTATAAGTTTTATTTTTCAATTTGGGCCGGGGGATTTTTAAAAATCCCCCGGCCCAAATGAAAAAAGGAGTAAATTTCTAATGAAGCGAACCGTGAAACAGACTGTCCATGACGGGTGGAAGATCTTAAAAGAGGATATTTGTCAGGCTAGATGGGCAATTGTGGCTTTGGCTTTGTATTTTCTTTTTTTTAAATATATCCTTCACAGTATGTGCCCTATGGTCTTGGCAACAGGCTATCCCTGCCCCGGATGCGGCATGACCCGCGCTGCTTTCTGTGTGCTCCGCCTGGATTTTGCCGGCGCATGGGAAACCCATCCGTTTATTTTCCCGATCATCGTGCTTGCGGCGGTATTCTGCTGGAACCGGTACGTAAGCGGGAAGAAGAGACAGCCGGTCTTGCGCAAGTGTGTGACAGTCCTGGCAGTAGCTATGATTTTGTTTTATTTTTGGAGGATGTGGCGGTTTTTCCCGGGACAGCCGCCTATGAGCTATTACAGCGGGAATCTGCTGTCTAGGATTCAAGGGGTTCTATTGCATTTGCGGTAACATCATGATAAAATGTTGTCAGTATGGTAAGGAGGGTTACGACTATGGAAAACAATTTTGACAATACACCTGAAAACAATGGCCAGAATCTGGACCAGCAGCCTGTATATACTGATCCTAACGCAGATGTGAACGTGCAGAAGACGGAATCTTCCGCTGATCAGCAGAGCCAGGATCAGACGGAGAATCAGAATCAGGGAGAGCAGTCTCAGACCCAATATCAGTATACCTATCAGCAGAATCAGACTCAAAATCAGGGCCAGGGAGATCAGCCCCAGTATCAGTATACTTATCAGCAGAATTCGGGACAGGCCCAGAATATGAACTATCAGCAGAATCCAGGACAGTCTCAGAATACTAATTATCAGCAGTATCAGGATAATTATGGGAATTATAATAACTATAACCAGAATTATACGAATGGATATAATAATTATAACGCCGCGAATCCTCAGGGTTATGGACAGAATTATACACAGCAGCCCCAGATGGACACCAGTCCGATGACGATGGGAGAATGGCTGTTAACGATTTTGGCGCTGCTTATCCCCTGCGCCGGTATTATCATTTATTTTGTATGGGCATTTGGTAAGAAGGGAAATATCAACCGGAGAAACTACTGTCGGGCGATGCTGATCATATACGGAGTGCTTCTTGTGATCTACATTATTTTCTTTGTGATTTTTGGAGCAATGATCGGCGCATCCACAACCTATTATTATTAAGATTGAAAAAAGGATCTGTTTTTGCAGATCCTTTTTTATATGAGTTTTATTGTTTCTTTTGAAAATTAGATGAATAGTGAAGTTTCTGATCATCGGTAATAAACACAGCATCCACATTATCCAATTGATCGATCAGACGCATGCCCTCTTCATATCCCAGGAGAAAACAGGTGGTACTCAACGCATCTGCTGTGAGTGATGAATCTGTGATGATGGTAACGCTGTAAAGGTTATTTTTGCATGGGGCTCCTGTGGAAGGATCCAAAATATGGTGATAGAGAGTTCCGTCATCGGCCTCAAAATAGCGCTGGTAAATTCCGGTGGAAACTACCGATTGATTCGCTACTTTTACAGAGGTAATGGCGTCCCCGCTTTTTGCAAATGGTTTTTGAATCGCGATATTATAGTCGGTTCCGTCAGGTTTTGTCCCAATGGTCTGTACATTGCCCCCAAGATTGATGACCGCGTGTTTTACACCTTGATCCTCCAGATACTCCTTCACTCGGTCCGCGATATATCCTTTCGCGATAGCGCCTACATCGATGGCGGCTTTTGGGTCTCTTAGCATGACAGTATTGTCTTTTAAAATGATATTCTTATAGTTGACATGGGTTCTGGCCTCGGCAAGAGCGGCGCTGGAAGGTACTGCCGGCTCTTCGGAGCTGAAATCCCACAGAGAGGAAACCGCTCCGATCGAAATGTCGAAAGCCCCATCGGAAAGATCACCGTAATAGATGCCTCGTTTGATCAGATCAATAGTTTCTTCTGATACTTCCACAGCGGCTCCGCCTGCGTGATTGATCTTGTAGATGTCGCTGTCTTCGTTTGTATAAGAAAACATCGTGTCGTATTTCCTGCAGAGTTTTTCACAGCCTTTTAAGATATCGTCGCCGGCTGGATCTAAGATCTTGACGCTGATCACTGTGTCATAGAGTGTATCTGTATACACAAGATTTCTCTTTTCCGTGAGCCCGGAACATCCAGGAAGAAGAAGGATGGCCGCGGTAAGAAGAGCCGCGATTTTTTTATATCTCATAAAACACCTCATTACTTCATTTACTACCATATAGTATAACATGAAAAACGGGATATGCAATCGAACGTTTGGTTGCAGACCAGAAAATCTTATGATAGAATAAGGTGCAGAGAGGTAAGGTATATGAAAATCAAGTTGAAAAAGAAAGACTGGGCATTGATCGTGATCATCCTCTGCGTGGCAGCGCTGGCCTTCCTTCTTCACGAAGTGATCGGCGGAAGCGGCGCCGGCAAAGTGGTAGTTAAGGTAGCGGGAGAGATCGAAGGAACTTACGATCTTTCAGAAGACCAGGAGATAGAGATCAATGGCGGAACCAATATTCTTCAGATAAAGGGTGGGAAAGCGGACATGATAGAGGCTGACTGCCCGGATCAGTTGTGCGTGCATCAGAAAGACATATCAAGAAGCCATGAATCGATCATCTGCCTTCCTAATAAAGTTACGGTGGAAATCGAGAGCGCGGAGAGCAGCGAATATGATGCGGTAGTGCAGTAGGAGGTACTGATGAAGAATAAAGTTGCCTATTTTGGCGTGTTTACGGCACTGGCGCTCATCTTCAGTTACGTGGAGTCTCTGATCCCGTTTCAATTTGGAATTCCTGGGGTGAAGCTGGGGCTGGCCAATTTGATCATTGTTATCGCACTGTATAAAATGCGGCTATTTGAAGTGTTTTTGCTTTCAATAGTCCGTATTTTACTTTCCGGTTTTATTTTTGGAAATTATTTTAGTATCCTTTACAGCCTGGCTGGCGGGCTTTTGAGTCTGGCGGTGATGGCGCTTTTGAAAAAGCTGGGCGGGTTCAGCGTGATCGGGATCAGTGTGGCGGGCGGTGTATTCCACAACGTGGGCCAGCTTCTGACCGCAATGGTGGTGGTGGAAACCTTCAGTGTGATCTATTACGTGCCGGTACTTCTGGTGGCAGGAGTGATCACAGGGTTTTTGATCGGAATCGCGGCAGGGGAAATGCTGAAGCGTCTCGTGAATATCAATTTTTATTAGGAGGAAACATGATCGAATTTATAAAAGGGGAACTTGCCGCGGTGGAAGCGGACAAGGCAGTCATAGATGTGGGAGGGGTGGGATTTGCCCTCTTTATGTCCGGGCAGGCGCTTGGCAAGATGCCGCCGGCAGGACATCAAGTGAAGATCTATACTTATTTAAATGTGAAAGAAGACGCCATGCAGTTGTATGGGTTCTTGACCAAAGACGACCTGGAAGTGTTCCGCCTTCTGATCGGCGTCAGCGGCATCGGCCCGAAAGGCGCCCTTGGGATACTGTCCGGGCTGACGCCGGACGAACTGCGTTTCGCGGTCATGTCCAATGATGTAAAAGCAATCTCGGCAGCTCCTGGAATTGGAAAGAAGACAGCGGAGAAACTGATCCTGGAGTTAAAAGATAAACTAAAGATCGAGGATGTGCTGGAACATGCGGCCCAGGAAGGAAGCGGACAGGGAGAAACGAATTCCGGCGGCGGAGAAGTGGCAGGCGAGGCAGTGCAGGCTCTGATCGCTTTGGGATATGGAAACACGGAGGCTCTGCAGGCGGTGAAGAAGGCCTATGTTTCAGAAGATATGGAAGTAGAAGAGGTGCTGAAAGCGGCTCTGAAATTTGTTGCGTTCTGAGGAGAAGCGGTAGTATTATGAGCAGAAGAATCATTACAACAGAAAATCTGGAAGAAGATATTAAGATCGAGAATCATCTGCGCCCTCAGCTTCTGGAAGATTATATCGGCCAGGAAAAGGCCAAGGAAACACTGAAGGTTTATATTCAGGCGGCCAAGGAAAGAGGCGAGGCATTGGATCATGTCTTGTTCTATGGACCGCCGGGGCTTGGAAAGACCACGCTTGCGGGGATCATTGCCAATGAAATGGATGTGAATATCAAGATCACTTCCGGGCCGGCCATTGAGAAGCCGGGGGAAATGGCGGCGATCTTAAATAATCTGCAGGAGGGGGACGTACTGTTTGTGGATGAGATCCACCGATTGAACCGCCAGGTAGAAGAAGTCCTCTATCCTGCGATGGAGGACTATGCGATCGATATCATGATCGGGAAGGGGGCCACGGCCCGATCCATCCGCTTGGATCTTCCCAAATTCACTCTGGTAGGGGCGACTACCAGGGCAGGTATGCTGACGGCGCCTCTGCGGGATCGGTTTGGCGTGGTGCATCGGCTGGAGTTCTATACCATTGACGAATTAAAGGATATTATTTTAAGATCCGCAAAAGTCCTTGAGGTTGGAATCGATGAGGCGGGAGCGTATGCCCTTGCCCGCAGGTCAAGAGGAACGCCAAGGCTTGCCAACCGGCTCCTGAAGCGGGTGCGGGATTTCGCCCAGGTTCGCTACGATGGATATATTACGGCCCAGGTGGCAGATTCGGCTTTGGATCTTCTGGATGTGGACAAATCCGGACTGGACCAGACAGACCGGGAACTTTTGGAGACCATCATCTGCAAATTCCAGGGAGGTCCTGTGGGCCTTGATACTTTGGCGGCTGCCATCGGAGAAGATGCGGGAACTATCGAGGATGTATATGAACCCTATCTTTTGAAGAACGGATATTTGCAGCGCACGCCCAGAGGCAGGGTGGCAACGGCAAAAGCCTGCGGGCATTTGGGGATTTCCCTTGAAAATGAGAAAAAATAGTTGGTTTTTGTGTAAAACTGATTTATAATAGTGTAACAGATATTAGGAAAGGTCGGGGAGACTTCTATGGCATCATCAAAAAATTTTACAGAGGTATTGATCGGCGGTAAGGTATTTACCCTGAGTGGATTTGAGAGTGAAGAGTATCTGCAGAAGGTGTCTACCTATCTGAATCATAAAATTGAGGAGTGCAGCAGCAGCGAAGGCTACCGCAAACAGAATTCGGAGACGCGAAGCGTCCTGTTGGCGCTGAATATCGCGGACGACTATTTTAAAGCAAGGAAACAAGGAGCTTCTTTGGAAACAGACATTGAGGCGAAGGATAAAGATATGTATGATCTGAAACATGAATTGATTTCTGTCCAGATCAAGTTAGAGAACGCGGAAAAAGCCATGGACCGTCTGAAGGAAGAAAACAAGGAACTTCAGATGAAAATTGTGGAACTTGAAACAGAAATGAAAAATAAAAAGAAGTAGAGGCTGTCAGAAGACAGCCTTTTTTAAAGGGATTGGATCAGATGAAAAACAAACAGGTTGAAATACTGGCTCCGGCGGGTTCTTTCCGGAGCCTGGAAGCCGCGGTGTGCGCCGGGGCGGACGCGGTATATGTGGGCGGACAAAAATTTGGCGCCAGAGCTTTTGCGGCAAATTTTGACACAGAGGAACTTCTGAAGGCAATAGATTATGTCCATCTTCATGGAAGAAAGATTTATCTGACAGTCAACACACTTCTGAAAGAAGAAGAGCTGGAGGGACTTGTGGATTATCTTTCCCCTTTCTATTTGAATGGTTTAGACGCGGTGATCGTCCAGGATGTGGGGGTACTGGATTTGATCCGGAAGGTGTTTCCGGATCTGGCAGTCCACGTCAGCACGCAGATGACGGTGACAAGCGAGGCGGGAGCAAGATTTTTCCGGGAGAAGGGCGTTACGCGCATCGTGCCTGCCAGGGAACTGAGCCTGGAGGAAATCCGGAATATGAAAGAAAAGAGCGGCCTTGAGATCGAGTGTTTCGTCCATGGAGCCATGTGCTATTGTTATTCCGGCCAGTGCCTGATGAGCAGCATGATCGGAGGAAGAAGCGGAAACCGGGGCCAATGCGCCCAGCCCTGCCGTCTGTCTTACCGGATCGGAGAAGGGAAACCTCAGGATATCTTAAGTATGAAAGATCTGTGTACCGTGGAACTGATTCCAGATCTGATCGAAGCCGGGATTGATTCCTTTAAGATCGAAGGGCGGATGAAACAGCCGGATTATGTGTATCAGGTAACACAGATGTACCGAAAGTATACGGACAGATATTTTGAAACGGGAAAAGAAAGATTCCAGGCAGAAAAGAAGGATTTGGCTGAATTAGAAGGAATTTACCAGAGAAGAGGATATTTTCCGGGATATTACCGCAGCCAGAATGGCCGGCATATGATCTCCTTTCAGCGGCCCAAGGGGACCAAAGACCAGAAGGAAGAGCTGGCTCTGCCTAAAATGCAAGAAAAAATTAATGGGATGTTAATACTTTCTGTCGGAAATCATGCTAAACTAGAACTGGATTATCAGGGGATTTCCGTGGAAATAACAGGAGAAATCGTACAGCCCGCTAAGAACCAGCCCCTTACAAGAGAACGGGTAGAAAAGCAGATGAAAAAGACGGGAGAGGAGCCCTTCTGTTTTCAGGATTTACAGATCCAACTGGAGGGAGATGTGTTTCTTCCGATGCAGGCGCTGAACACTCTGCGAAGAGAAGGGCTTGGAAAACTGAAAGAAACCCTCCTGGACGAACAGCGAAGAAAGAAAGACCAGATCATCCCATTGCAGGACTGCCATCCGGATGCATCTTTACAGACACCAGCAAGAGAAGGATTCCTGGCGCGGGTGGAGAAAGAAGACCAGCTGGAAACCGTATGGAAAGATGAAAGAGTGGGAGAGATCATCCTGGATGGAGAACTTTTATATAAATCTGGAGAATTTCTCGGAAATCTAAGGGAAAGCGGCCAGAAGCTCCTTTTTGCCATGCCGTATATTTTTCGGGATGAAGCGAGGAAGGAATTTTCTTTGCTGTATGAAAAACTGGAAGAAAACTGCGACGGGGTTTTGATCCGAAACTGGGAAAGCCGCCAGTGGCTCTTAGACCAAGGGTTTGCAAAGGAGATTTATTCCGATTACAATTTGTATGAGTTTAACTCCTGGAGTAAGAGGTTCCTGTCGGAAAACGGAATCTGTACCGGCACGGCGCCTGTGGAATTAAACAGCAAGGAACTCTCCGGTTTGGGACTGGAAAAAACCATGCTGATCGTATATGGCTATCAACCGGTAATGATCACGGCTAACTGTATCCAAAAAAACGATCGGGGCTGTGAGAAAAAGGAAGGGATTCTCTATCTGGAAGACAGACAGAAAAAGAAATTTCCAGTAAAAAACCGCTGCAGATACTGTTATAATATCATTTATAACTGCGCGCCGCTGGCTCTCCTGGGACAGGGGGAAGAGGTGCGCAGATTAAATCCCGCGGGACTGCGGATCGATTTTACTTTTGAGACGGGAAGACAAGCTGGGGAGATCTTGGACCTTTGCGGTCAGGCGTTTGCTAAGGGAACTCATGTCCCGCCTCTGGAGATGGAATATACCAAGGGGCATTTTAAAAGAGGCGTAAAGTAGGTGGAAATTTGGTAAATATTATTATTGAGCTGTCAAAATATATCATAATCATTATGATTACGATGTATACCTTTATGTGTTTCAGTATATTCGGGTTTCAGGATCCGGATAGAAAGAAAGGAATGCTTCGAAATCAGAATATTCTGATGTTTATGATACACATCATCGCGTTTCTGATCATGTATCTGGAGACAGATGATGTCCGGCTGTTAGCGTTCTATCTTATGCAAGTAGTGCTATTTGGAGCTACTATACTTTTGTATACATTTATCTATCCTAAAGTATCCAGGCTGGTCATTAATAATATGTGTATGCTTTTGTGTATTGGTATGATCATGCTGACCAGACTGGATTATTCCAGCGCGGTAAAGCAATTTATGATCGCCGCTGGCGCGATCGCTATCAGTCTGGTGGTCCCAGTCATCATACGGAAGTTTAAGAGATTCTCGGAGTGGAGGAATTTCTACGCAATTGTGGGAATCATATCTCTGGCGGCGGTAATTGTTGTAGGGCAAGTCAGCGGCGGCGCAATGCTGGGATTTACAGTGGCAGGGATCAACGTACAGCCCTCTGAGCTGGTTAAGATCGTATTTGTATTCTTTGTCGCTTCCAGCTTTAAGATGTCGCTGGAATTTAAAAACATTGTGGCCACAACGGCGCTGGCGGCCTTCCATGTGCTGATCCTGGTAGCCTCCAGGGACCTGGGAGCGGCGCTGATCATCTTCGTGGTATATCTGGTCATGCTGTATGTGGCAACCCGTCAGCCCCTTTATATTCTGGCGGGACTTGGAGCGGGAAGCGCGGCCTCGGTGATTGCTTACTATTTATTCGATCATGTAAGGGTCCGGGTCTTGGTCTGGAAGGATCCATTTGCCACCTATGATTCGGGAGGATATCAGGTGGCCCAGTCTTTGTTCGCCATCGGGACAGGAAGCTGGTTTGGGATGGGGCTTTTCCAGGGAGAGCCGGACACGATTCCGGTAGTGGTCTCGGACTTTATCTTTTCAGCCATTGCGGAAGAACTGGGATTGATCTTTGCTCTTTGTATGCTCCTGATCTGCGTCAGCTGTTATGTAATGTTTTTGAATATCGCCATGCAGCTGCATACCATGTTTTATAAATTGATTGCTTTGGGACTTGGCACCTGTTATATTTTCCAGGTATTTCTCAATGTTGGCGGAGTGACAAAGTTCATCCCGTCTACGGGAGTCACGCTTCCGCTGGTAAGTTATGGAGGAAGCTCTCTTTTAAGCACGATCATTATGTTTGGAATCATTCAAGGACTTTATATCTTACGTGAAGACGAGGAGGAAAATCTTGAAAGAAAGAAGAAGGAACGGTTACGAGCAGCGGGAAGCCGAAAAACGGGTCAGAAGAGAACAGCAAAAGCGGGAAATGTCCCGCAAAGACCGCAAAGAACTAAAGCGCCGGGAAAAGCGGCTGGCAAAGAAAAAGCGCGCCCGAAACAAAGAATTCGCTAGAGTGACTTACCTGTTTGTAGCGTTGTTCCTGGTCATGATGGGATATATGGCCTATTTCAATGTGGCAGAGAGCCAGGACCTTATACGGAGTCCCTATAACAAAAGACAGGATTCCTTTGCGGACCGGGTGGTCCGTGGTAAGATCCTGGATAAGAATGGGAATATCCTGGCGGAAACTTCTGTAGCGGAAGATGGTACCGAGACAAGAGAATATCCCTATGGAAATATGTTCGCCCATGTGGTTGGCTATTCCGTCCAAGGGAAATCAGGCATCGAGTCTTTGGCCAATTTTGAGCTCCTGACTTCCAATGCTTTCTTCCTGGAAAAGATTCAGAAGGAATTCCAAGGGGAAAAGAATGTAGGGGATAACGTGGTCACCACTCTTGACGCGACTCTTCAGGAGGCGGCGTATGACGCTCTGGGGAATCAAAAAGGCGCAGTGGTAGTGATGGAGCCTTCTACCGGGAAAGTACTGGCGATGGTATCTAAACCAGATTTTTCGCCTGGAGATGTGGCGGAAAATTGGGAAAGTCTTAATTCTAATGAAGACAGCGTGCTTTTAAACCGCGCTACCCAAGGGCAGTATGCGCCCGGATCCAGTTTCAAAATTGTGACGGCGCTGGAATATATGAGAGAAAATTCGAATTATGATTCTTATTCTTATGACTGTAACGGCGAGATCCAGACAGGAGATACAACGATCCATTGTTATGGAGGGGCCGTCCACGGAGAAGTAGACCTAAGAGACAGTCTGGCTCATTCCTGCAACACCTCCTTTTCCAATATCGGGGTATCGCTGGATATTAATAGTTTCCGGAACACGGCGGAGGATCTTCTGTTCAACTCAGATCTTCCCTGTGATCTGCCATATAATAAGAGCAGCTTTACACTGACAGAGGAAGATGGAGATGCCGCGAGAATGATGACGGCTATGGGACAGGGTGAGACCCAGGTGAGTCCTTATCATATGGCGTTGATCACCTCCGCTATCGCCAATGGAGGAACCTTGATGAACCCTTATCTGATCGACTCTATTACAAACTACACAGGGACGGTGATCGAAGAGTATCAGCCGGAAGAGTACGGCCAACTGATGACTTCTGGGGAAGCGGCTCAGCTCAAAGACTACATGACCAGCGTGGTGGAATACGGAACAGCTTCTGTCTTAAGCGGGCAGAGTTATACGGCAGCCGGAAAAACAGGTACCGCGGAGTACAGTTCTGATAAAGAGAAGGATCACTCCTGGTTTGTAGGAATGTCTAATGTAGATGACCCGGATCTGGTAGTCAGCGTGATCATCGAATCTGCGGACGGACGGGCAAGGGCCGTGAATGTTGCTAAGGAAATCTTTGACGCCTATTATTGATCATGGTGAGAAAATTATGAGGTATTACCGACATCTATATCTGTCAGAAGGACTGGAAAAAAAGAAAGACAAAATTATCCGCCGGTTAGAAGAAGACCGCTTCCAGCCGGGGATTCATCTTGTGACTCTGGCGGAAGGAAAAGGAAAGCAGCTGGAAATCTTTTCCAGTCTGCTTTTTCTGCAGCCATCCTATCCAAAGAAATCGCTTTTTGTAGTAGGTCTTGCAAAAGACTATGAGGATGCGCTGGAATTAGTAGAAAAAATAGTCCGGGAAGTGTATAATGAGACAAAAGGTACGGATATCCGGTCCTATATCTTAGACAAGGAGCAGGAAGAATGAGATGCTGCATATTTTGTTGTTGATCTTAAAAATCATAGGTATCATAATCGCTGTCATACTGGGAATACTGGTATTACTGATCGGGATCATTCTTTTTGTTCCTATCCGATACGAAGCGTCCGCCCGATGCGAAGGGTCTGCGGATACACTGCGGGCCAAAGCGGCAGCCTCCTGGCTGTTTGGTCTGATCCGGGCAGACGGGTATTATAAAAATGGGGAAACAGTCTGGAGATTAAGAGCTGCCTGGAAAAAGGCTGGAAGCAAAGGAACAGAAAAGAAAAAGCAGGCCGATGGGAAGCCGGAAGAGAAAGTGAGGAAAGGGAATGAAGAGTTTAAAAAAAGCACGGAAGAAATTCAAGCGGTTAAAACAACTCAAGAGACTGAAACAGCTCAAGAAACTGAAACAGCTCAAGAAACTGAAACGGTCCAAAATACTCAGGAGTACAAGGAAGAAGCTGAAAAGAAAGCTGAGGACATGGAAGCGGCAAAGCCGGAACGGGAAGAAACTTCTGGCGAAAGGAAGCGTTCTTTTCCGGCAAAAATAAAAGCCTGGTTTTATAAGATCAAATGTACATTCTCAGGTTTTTGTGATAAGATAAAACTGCTGAAGGAGAAAAAGGACAAGGTTCTGGATTTTCTTCAAAATGAGGTCCATAAAGACGCGTTTGGACGGCTGAAGCGGGAAACCCTGAAGCTGCTGCGGGGACTTAAGCCAAGGAAAGCGTCTATACAAGTAGTCTATGGATTTGAGGATCCCTGCGCAACGGGGCAGGTTCTGGCGGCTTTAAGCATGATCTATCCTTTTATTGGCGGGTACACCAATATTATCCCGGATTTTGAGCGGAAAGTCCTGGAAGGCAAGGCATGGGTCAAAGGAAAGGCAAGGCTCTGGCATGCGGCGGCTTTTGCCTGGAAGCTGGCCTGGAGCCGGAATGTAAGAGAGACTTATCGGGATTTTAAAAATTTTGAGTGGTAGATACAGGAGGAATCGAACATATGGCAGACAATAATTTTAAGGGTACAGTGGAAGCGCTGTTTCACGGCATGGACGGCGTGATCACATCTAAAACGGTGGTTGGCGACGCGATCCATATTGATGATACGATCATCCTTCCTCTGGTTGACGTTTCTTTCGCTGTGGGCGCGGGAGCCTTTAATGGAGAACAGAAAGAACGGGGAGCGGGCGGTATTGGAGGAAAGATGACCCCCTGCGCGGTATTGGTGATCCAGAATGGCAAGACCCGTCTTGTGAATATTAAGAATCAGGATACGATGACGAAAATTTTGGATATGATCCCGGATGTGGTCGATAAGTTCGGGGCTAAAAAAGAAGATTCTATGACAGAGCAGGATGTAATGGATATTTTGGAGGAAGAATAAAGGAATCTTAAGAAAGAGCGGCGCATAGAATAGAGCGAAAAGATCTGCAGGGGGCAGTTTGTGAGACGGATCATCGGATTTGCCCTGTTTTGGGTAGCTGTAGGGATCATTCTGGCGCTGATACTGCCAAATACATTCGTGGAGGTTCTATGCATTTTGCTGTGTGTATTGGCGGGCTATAATTTATTTTGCTGTAAATGATGATAAATTCTGAAATAACACTTGCATTTTTAAAATCGTTCTGTTAAAATAATCATTGTTGCGAGTCTGTAAAGGCTTATTATGAGCGTTAGGAGGTGTAGTCATGGCTAAATGTGCTATTTGTCAGAAGGGTGCTCATTTCGGAAATCATGTGAGCCATTCTCATAGAAGGACACCTAAGATGTGGAAATCAAATGTAAAATCTGTACGTGTAAAGACAGAGAACGGTGCTACAAAGAAGATGTATGTTTGCACTTCCTGCTTAAGATCCGGCAAAGTGGAGCGTGCATAGTCAAAAGACACAAAAGCAATTAAAAACTCAGATTTCAATTTTGGAATCTGGGTTTTTTGTGTCCTAGGAAATCTTGTAATATAAGAAGAAACGGGGTATAATAGTAACACTAAACTGGTATACGCAAAAAGATATCCTAGTTGAAGAAGTGGAGGGTTAGAATATGAAGGGTTGTATAAGCACTGACCTTGGTATCATTACGGTAGATCCTGAAGTAGTGGCAAAATATGCGGGAACCGTGGCAGTGGAGTGTTTTGGGATCGTCGGTATGGCCGCGGTAAATGTTAAAGACGGCCTGGTCCACCTGCTGAAGAGGGAGAGCCTTACCAGAGGAATCCAGGTCAGCATATCGGATGAAAATCATATCACATTGGATTTCCATATCATTGTCGCCTATGGAGTAAGTATTTCCGCGGTGACGGAGAATCTGATCAGCAACGTGAAATATAAGGTGGAAGAATTCTCCGGAATGCCGGTGGATAAGATCAATATCTATATCGAAGGCGTCAGGGTCATCGATTAGTTTAAGGAGGAACATAGGAAGTGGCTACAAAAACAATTAGTGTGGAAATGCTTGCGAAAATGTTTTTAGCGGGCGCACAGAATATTGAATCCAAGAAGGAATTTATCAATGAACTGAATGTCTTTCCGGTACCGGACGGCGATACAGGAACCAATATGTCGCTGACGATCATGTCTGCGGCAAAAGAAGTGACCGCATTGAAAGATTATACAATGAAAGATCTTGCCAAAGCGATCTCTTCCGGGTCTCTGCGGGGAGCCAGGGGGAACTCCGGTGTGATCTTGTCTCAGCTCCTTCGGGGATTTACCAAGTCCATACGCGAAGAAAAAGAGATTGATGCGGCAGGTCTGGCGGCCGCCTGCGCAAGAGCCAGGGATACGGCTTATAAGGCAGTCATGAAACCCAAGGAAGGGACAATCCTTACGGTCGCCAGCGGGATCGCGGAGAAAGCGGCAGAGATGGCTCTGGAAACGGATGATCTGGAAGTATTTATTCCTGCAGTGATCGAACATGCTGAGGAAGTACTTGCTAAGACTCCAGAAATGCTTCCGGTACTGAAAGAAGCGGGCGTGGTAGATTCCGGCGGGCAGGGGCTTCTGGAAGTGATCCGCGGAGCCTATGATGCGTTCCTGGGTAAGGAGATCGATTACAGCGCCCTTTCATCCGGCGCGGCGGCAGGCGGCGTAAAAACGGCGGCGCCTCAGGAAACGGCGGATATCAAATTTGGATACTGTACAGAGTTTATCATTCTTACCGAGAAAGAATTTACAGAAAAAGACGAAAAAGAATTAAAATCATATCTGTCCTCCATAGGAGATTCTATTGTCTGCGTGGCGGATGAAGATGTTGTGAAGATCCATGTGCATACGAATCATCCAGGACTTGCCTTTGAAAAAGGTCTGACTTATGGACAGCTTTCCCGTATGAAAGTAGACAATATGAGGGAAGAACACCAGGAAAAGCTGATCCGGGAGGCGGAGAAGGTGGCTGCCCAGGAAGCTGCAAAGCAGAAGAAGGAAGAGCCCAGGAAGCCAATGGGATTCATTGTGGTATCCATTGGCGAGGGAATGAACGAGATCTTCCGGGAACTGGGAGCGGATCATATCATTGAAGGCGGCCAGACCATGAATCCCAGCACGGAAGATATGCTGAACGCGGTAGACCAGGTGAATGCGGATACCATTTTTATCCTTCCTAATAATAAGAATATCGTCCTTGCGGCAAACCAGGCAAAAGCCCTAGTAAAGGATAAGGAGATCATTGTGATCCCCACGAAGACAGTTCCACAGGGAATCACGGCGATCATCAATTTTATGCCGGAGTCTTCCGCCAAGGAAAACGAAGAGATCATGCTGGAAGAGATCCAGCACGTGAAGTCCGGTCAGGTGACTTACGCGGTGCGGGATACCTGTATCGATGATAAGGAGATCCATGAGGGAGATATTATGGGTATCGGAGATAAGGGCATTTTGTCTGTGGGAACCGAGATCGAAGAGACCGCGAAGGATATGCTTTCCCAGCTGGTAGATGAGGAGTCGGAATTGATCAGTCTGTATTACGGTGAGGAAGTAAAGGAAGAAGAGGCGGAAAAGTTCACGCAGGAGATAACAGAACTCTATCCGGATGTGGATGTGGACGTACACTGCGGCGGGCAGCCGATCTACTATTATATTCTGGCGGTTGAGTAATAGAGACTCCAGACATTGGACTGTAAGAACGAAAGAATTAAGGCCGGCAGGCAGAAGCGCCTGGCGGAATAGGATAAAAGAACATCAGGATGCCCCGGCAGTTAAATGACGCCGGGGCATCCGGCGGATATGGGCAGATAGAGACAGCAGTGAGGTGCGGATCATGACAGAAGGAACACCGATCCGGGAGATCAAAGGGATTGGGGAGAAAACAGAAAAGCTATTTGAAAAACTGAATATCCATACGGCCGGGGAGCTGCTCCGGTATTATCCCAGAGGTTATGACATCTACGACGAGATCGTTCCTATCAGCCAGGCGGCGGAAGGAGAAGTGGTGACGGTTTCCGGGATGATCTACGGGAGGGTGCAGGTATCGGGGAACCGTCGATTACCCGTAACCAGCCTTTACGTGAAGGATCTGACCGGGACCATGAAGGCAGTCTGGTTCCGCATGCCATTTCTTAGGAATACATTGGCCGGCGGAGGACCTGTGACGCTTCGGGGACGGGCGGCAAGGAGAAGGAATGAGCTGGTCATGGAACAGCCGGAGATCTTTTATCCGCCGGAGAAATACGAAGAAAAATCAGGAACACTTCAGCCCCTCTATGGATTGACCAAAGGATTGACCAATAACACAGTTTCCAAGGCGGTGGGACAGGTTCTGAAAAACTTGGATCTTTCCAGAGAAGTCCTGCCGGAGAGATTGCGGCTGAAATACGGGCTTGCGGAATATAATTATGCCTTGAGAGGCATCCATTTTCCGGAGGATAAGGAAGTATATTTTCACGCCAGAAAGCGATTGGTGTTTGAAGAATTCTTGGCTTTTATCCTGTCTCTTCGCAGATTAAAGGACAGCAATGAGCGGATGAACAATGAATACGTGATGGACCGGGATCCGAGGGTGGAAAAACTGATCGGAGAGCTTCCTTACGCGTTGACGGGGGCGCAGAGAAAGGTCTGGGATGAGATCGCAGAAGATCTGGGCTCAGAGACAGCCATGTCCCGGCTGGTTCAGGGAGACGTAGGATCAGGGAAAACCATTGTTGCGGTACTGGCGCTTTTGAATACGGCTTTGCATGGGTATCAGGCGGCTATGATGGCCCCCACGGAAGTGCTGGCCAGACAGCATTATGAGTCCATTACCAAATTGTTCCAGGAGAACGGGATATCTGTGAAGGTGGAGCTTTTGACCGGATCCATGACGGTCAAAGAGAAGCGGAGAGCTTATGACCGGATCGAGTGCGGTTACGCCAAGATCATCATCGGCACTCATGCCCTGATCCAGGGAGCGGTCAATTACGATTGCCTGGCCCTGGTCATTACCGATGAGCAGCATCGGTTTGGGGTAAAACAGCGGGAGGCATTTGCGGGAAAGGGCGGTATGCCCCATGTGCTGGTCATGAGCGCTACGCCGATTCCCCGGACGCTGGCGATCATTTTGTATGGGGATCTGGATATTTCCGTGATCGACGAGCTTCCAGCCAACCGGCTGCCTATCAAAAATTGCGTGGTAGATACCAGTTACCGGAAGACGGCTTATGAATTTATGAAAAAAGAGATCAAAGCCGGGCGTCAGTGCTACGTGATCTGTCCCATGGTGGAAGAAAGCGAACAGATGGAGGCGGAAAATGTCCAGGACTATACCGCAATGCTCCGTGAGGAGATGGGGCCTGACATTCAGGTCGCCTGCCTGCATGGGAAAATGAAGCCGGCAGTGAAAGATGAGATTATGGATGCGTTTGGGCAAAACGAGACCCAGATCCTGGTTTCAACGACTGTGATCGAGGTAGGCATCGATGTGCCAAACGCTACGGTCATGATGATCGAAAACGCGGAACGGTTCGGCCTGGCTCAGCTCCACCAGCTCAGGGGCCGGGTGGGAAGAGGAAAACATCAATCCTACTGTATTTTCATGAGCGGGTCAAAATCAAAAGAGACAAAGGAGCGTCTGAAGATCCTGCGGGATACCAATGACGGTTTCAAGATCGCCAGCGAAGACTTAAGACTTCGAGGACCGGGAGATCTGTTTGGAATCCGGCAGAGCGGCCTGCTGAATTTTCGGTTGGGAGACGTATTCCAGGACGCCAAGATCCTGCAAATGGCAAACGAGGCTGCAGATGAAATAATCAAAAACGATGAAACATGGGTGAAAAATCTTCCAGAATATGAAGGAACTGACAGTGTAATAATTTAAAACCTCCATATACTATGGTTGTAACACAAAGGGAAGAGTTGTTACAAAGATACAAGAAGGAGGAATATAACAATGGCAAGTCGTTCATCTAACAAGGCAGCCGTACCTGAAGCAAAGGGTGCATTAGACAAGTTCAAATACGAGGTTGCAAACGAGTTAGGAGTACCGTTGACAGAAGGTTATAACGGAGACCTGACATCCAGACAGAATGGTTCCGTTGGCGGTTATATGGTTAAGAAAATGATCGAACAGCAGGAAAAACAGATGGCTGGGAAATAATGAATGAAAAATGAAAAAGGGGACGTAGTAAATCGAAGTTTTACTACGTCCCCTTTTTCATTTTGCGGTGTACCAAACTGTAAAGAAGGGTGTACCAAAATGAACAGAGAGGTGTACCTAGTTGATTTTTTCCTTGTTTTTCCAGGCCCCCAGAATATATAGAAGCGGGAAAATGAATTCTATGATCGTGATGATTTGAAGGACGATTCCGATGGAAGGGACGACGCTGCTTATAGTGGTAATTAGGTTGAGTGATTGAAGAATGTAGTTAGATAGAACGGAAATAATCTGCAATAGAAGCAGGAAAAATCCCCATTTTAAGCAGCAATTTGCTCTAGAACTATTGGAACTGTAGCGCTTGGCACGGTCTCCTGCCAACAGATAGAGAATTCCGCCTGCAAGAGTAAACAATTGACAAAGGAAAAGCACGAGCTTTTCTCCAGACATTGTTTTCAAGACCCAGATTTCTCCGCCTGCAAGAGAACCGATGATTAGTCCTGCGACATTCAAAAAACTGATTAGAGCAAAGAACCCTCCAACGATGTGGTAATACCAACCGGAGATCCGCAATAGACGCCGGCCGGCGGGAAGCGAGATTTGACCGGAAGCCAGAAGCAGGTCATCACAGAAAGAAAGAGGAGCTTTTCCCAAAGTTCCAGGAAAAGATTCTTGACGCATTTCTGCTTCTTTAGCCATCCCGATCAGATCTTGATGAATTAATTCTACATGATACTCATCCAGCGGAAAGGTACGGATATAGCGGAACATTTTCTCGAGGATCCGCCGATTTTTAGCCGTGAGTCCGGATTGAAGAGAGAAATTTTCTGATTTCAATGTCTCTAGAGAAAGATTTGAATTTGTCATAATTCATTCCTCCATTTCAAAAATCTGATTGATCGAATTTACAACCTGGCGCCAACAGTGCTTAAATTCATCCAAATACAACCGGCCGTCTTTTGTGATTGAGTAATATTTTCTGCGTGGCCCTAAAGGAGAGGGACGGAATTCAGAAGAAATAATCCCCTTATTTTCTAGGCGCAGAAGAAGAGGATAAATTGTACCTTCGCGAACATCTTCAAAACCGTAGGACTGCAATTTAGATACGATCTCATATCCATACGTAGTATCAAGAGAAAGAATCTGCAGAATGCAGCCCTCCAAAGTCCCGCGCAGCAATTGAGATTTGTCATACATTTAAAACCACCTACTTTGCACTACACAGTAGTAATCTTAACTATATTGTAACACAAAGTAGAAAGAAGTCAATTGAAAAAAGAAAAAAGGTACAGGGTAAAATGCAATTTGGTACACCCTGATTTACATTTGGGTACAGGGCAAAAGTTAATTTGAGACGTAGTAAATTGAAAAGATGCTACGTCCTCAATTGACTTTTTCCAGTCGAGTCCTTATAATAAACGCAAAATATCATATTTTACGAGGGGTTTTATGAGAGTTATTGCAGGTTCTGCCAGAAGATTACAATTGAAAACGTTGGATGGTTTTGAGACCAGGCCGACTACGGATCGGATCAAGGAGACGCTTTTTAATATGCTGACTCCTTATCTTTACGATTGCATTTTTCTGGATCTTTTTGCCGGAAGCGGGGGAATCGGAATCGAGGCTTTGAGCCGGGGAGCTATGAAGGCTTATTTTGTGGACAAGAATCCGAAGGCTATGGCTTGTATCAAAGAGAATCTTGCCCATACCAAGCTTGCCCATAAAGCGGAGACAATGCCGGTGGATGCCATGACGGCTCTTCGCAGGCTGGAAGGTAATCAGCAGTTTGATTTTATCTTTATGGACCCGCCCTACGGGAAAGAATTGGAGAGGGAAGCCCTGGAATACCTGGCCGGATCTGAGCTTTTGGCGGAGGAAGGCGTGATCATTGTGGAGGCGGCCAAGGAGACGAATTTTGATTATCTGGAAGATCTTGGTTTTGCCGTCATTAAAAATAAGATTTATAAAACCAATAAGCACGTATTTATTGAGCCAAGGGGGAGGCAGACAGTATGTTAAGAGGAATCTATCCGGGCAGCTTTGATCCGGTTACCTATGGACATCTGGATATTATTAAACGTTCCTGTCAGATGGTGGACGAATTAATTGTCGGAGTATTGTATAATAAGGCAAAAATGCCGTTGTTTTCGGTAGAGGAACGTGTTAGAATGTTAGAAGAAGCTACAAAAGACTTACCAAAAGTTAAAGTTGTTCCATTTGAGGGATTATTGGTGGAATTTGCCAGAAAAATGGAAGCCAGGATGGTGGTTAGAGGTCTGCGGGCGATCACAGATTTTGAGTATGAACTGCAGATGGCACAGACCAACCATAAACTGGAGCCGTCCATTGAGACGGTGTTCCTGACTACAAGACTGGAGTATTCATATTTAAGTTCCACCATTGTAAAAGAGGTGGCAGCTTTTGGAGGGGATATTTCTCAGTTCGTACCTGAAATTGTGGAAAAAAGGGTGCGGGAGAAAATAAGAGAAAAAGGAGAGTGTAAATGATGAGCAGCCGTATTGAACAGATCATCGAAGAAATTGAGGAGTATATTGACAGTTGTAAATTTCAGCCTTTGTCTACCACTAAGATTATTGTCAATAAGGATCAGATGGACGAGCTTCTGCGTGAACTGCGCATGAAGACGCCGGATGAGATCAAGAGATATCAGAAGATCATCGCAAATAAGGACGCTATCCTGGCAGACGCCCAGGCGAAAGCGGATAGTATGATCGAAGAAGCTCAGATTCAGACAAATGAGCTGGTCAGCGAGCATGAGATCATGCAGCAGGCTTACGCGCAGGCAAATGAGATTGTGACCGCGGCAACAGATCAGGCGCAGGAGATCTTGGACAACGCTACCAGGGATGCCAACGATATCCGTATTGGCGCTATGCAGTATACAGACGATCTTCTCGCGAATGCCGAGAGCATCATCGGACATACGCTGGACAGCTACACCACCAAATACGATGGATTGGTGAATTCTCTTCAGGAGTGTTATGACATGGTCCGCAATAATCGGTCGGAATTGGAGATCCCGGATCAGTCCTCACAGGGATTAGAGGCGGAATATGGAAATCCAGAGCCAGAAGACCAGGAAGAGGAGTTCGAGGTGGATGAGGAGGATCTTCTCTAAAGTGAATTAGGAAAGCAAATAGAGAATATATTTACGATCCCAGCGGGAAAAGTAAAAGATAGAAAAAAGCGATCAAGCTGGTCACCAACATGGTGACCAGCTTTTGTACGATATAAGAGGAAATAGATAGACCGCTTTTTTGGATCATGCATTGAGTCTGGGCGACAGAACACCATCCGCCGAAAGAAGCAAGAGACATACATAGGATGAATTTGGCGGGGAAGGAGAAGCCTGTATCGCTGATCAATACAATACCATTTGTGATCTCCAGAGATGACAGGATCATCTGGAAGAAAGGGGCGTCATGGAAAGGCAGAAGCCCGAAGAGCTCTATGCAGATGGAAAACAGCATAATATATCCCCCGATTTTTGTGATCGCCTCAAAACCATCCATGATGCAATTGTCTAAAAGGCTGGATTGTCTGGAAGCGTTGTGATCAGTCCGATCACCATCGGAAGAAGTAAGAGCAGGACAGAGAACGTCAGAAGAATGACGTTCGCGGAGATAGACTTTGCGCGCAAGATTCCCGCGGAAAAGGAAGCTGCAGGCAATCGCCGAGATCCATAAGATTCCAAGAGCAGGCAGGGCAAGTGCAGGTCGTTTTAAATTCTGGGCGGCCACAAAACTTACTACAAACATAGGGCTTGTATTATTGCAGAAAGAAAGGAGATACGCTCCTTCTGCCTTTGTGATCCGTCCAGAGCGAATAAGGTCAGAGGCAGTCTTGCCTCCCATAGGATATCCGCAGAAAAATCCGGCTAAAACCGTATAGGCCCCATAGTCTGAAACCCGCAGGAATGGACGCAGGAAGAAGCCGGCGCCCCGGCTGACCGCATGGACTGCCTGGGTGTTGATCAGAAGATTGGAGATGATCAAAAAAGGAAGAAGGGTGGGGAGAACCGTGTTGAACCAGAGAAGCAGGCCATCCTTCGCGCCTTGGAAAACAGGTTGGGGGAACAGGAACATAAGAAGGAAAAAAAGAATCGGTGTCCACAGGTAAAAGAGCTGTTTCATAGAAGCCGCCGCCGGAAAGATTCTTGATTTATTCTATGGAAGCGGTTGAAATTTTATGATTCCAGTTTCATAATAGAGAATAGAAAATGAAACCAGCACTTAGGGGATAAATGCTGGAATCAAAAGAAAAGAGGTAAGGAAACATGGCAGTATTAAACCAGGTAAAACCAGAAAAAGTCTTCCATTTTTTCGAAGAGTTGTGTCAGATCCCTCACGGGACCTTTGATACAAAGCGGATCAGTGATTACTGTGTGGCGTTTGCAAAGGAACGGGGACTGGAAGTACAGCAGGATGAGGCGAATGATGTGATCATCAAGAAGCCTGGGACTAAAGGGTATGAAGACAGCGAGCCAGTGATCCTTCAAGGACATTTGGATATGGTCTGCGAGAAGACGCCGGATTCCGACCATGATTTTAAAACCGACGGACTGGACTTGTATGTGGAAGACGGATATGTGAAAGCCAAAGGGACCACGCTTGGCGGAGACGATGGTATCGCGATCGCGATGGCCATGGCGGTCCTGGACAGCAGCGACATTCCCCACCCACCGATCGAGGCCGTATTCACAGTAGATGAAGAAACCGGAATGGGCGGTGCGGAAGCTGTAGATCTGTCAGGTTTGAAGGGAAAGAAGCTTTTAAACATCGATTCCGAGGAAGAAGGCGTCCTGACTTCTGGATGCGCGGGAGGAATCGTGTTCGAGACGAAAATCCCGGTGGAAAGAGAGGACCGTACCGGAACCAAGATCCGAGTTAAAGTCCATGGACTTCTGGGCGGCCATTCAGGAAACGAGATCCACAGACAGCGCGGAAACGCCCATAAAATGATGGGAAGACTTCTGTACAGGATCCAGCAGGAGGTTCCGATCAGCTTGATCTCCATCAACGGAGGGTCCAAAGATAACGTGATCGCTTCGGAATCGGAAGCGGTATTTCTGGCGGAGCCGGAGAAGGAAGCCAGGATCTTGGAGATGATCGGCGAGATGAAGGAAATCTGGCTGCAGGAATTTATGGGAGAGGAACCCACTCTGGAAGTAACCTATGGAGCAGAGGGAACTGCAAGGGAAGCGGTTATGACAAAAGAAAGCGCGGAACATGTGATCATGTATTTGATGCTTTGTCCAGATGGGCTTCAGGAATACAGCAGGAAACTGAAGGGCCTGGCAGAGACTTCTTTAAATATCGGCGTGGCAGAGACCTCAGAGGATACCGTCCGGACGGTCCATCTGATCCGCAGTTCTGTAGAAAGCAGAAAACAGCAGCTTCGGGAACAATTGGAGCAGTGCGGCAAAGCCGCAGGCGGAACCACCCGGACCATCAGCCAGTATCCCGCATGGCAGTTTGATCCGGATTCTGAACTTCGGAAAGTCATGGTGGATATTTACACGAGAATGTTCGGAAAAGAGCCGGTGGTGTCGGCAGTTCACGCAGGATTGGAGTGCGGCCTGTTCCTTGGCAAACGCCCGGATCTGGACTGCGTATCCTTTGGCCCAAATATCCTGGATATCCACTCCTTTAACGAGAAGCTGGATATTGCTTCCACAGAGCGTACCTGGGAATTTTTGAAAGAAATCTTAAAAGAATTAAAATAGAAATGAAAAAGGAAAGGGACGAAAAGCCGTATCTATGGCTTTTCGTCCCTTTCTTCATTACATTCAGGAAGTTATTCCGCCAGGTCTTCCCACTGCTCATAGAGATCTGCCAGTTCTGCTTCGATTTGAGCTTTTTCCCCGGCCAGCTCCTGGCATTTGACAGAGTTGGTATAGACTTCTTCCTCCGTCATAAGCTGGTCGATGGCGGCGCTTCGTTCTTCCAATTCCTCGATCCGTGCTTCTGTACGTTTTAAGTCATTGGCGCGTTTGCGCTGTCTGGCTTGCGCTTCTTTTTGCTCCTGCCAGCTCTGCTTTGTACTGGAACCAGACATTTCCTGGGAAGCGGAGGAATCCGATGAAGCAGTGGTGTACGCGGCCGTCAGTTCTTCCTTTTTCTCCAGATAATAATCGTAGTTTCCAATATAGTTGACAAACTGATGGTTGACCAGCTCCAAGATCCGCGTGGCGGTCTGGTTGATAAAATACCGGTCATGGGAGACATAGAGCACCGTTCCGGTATAGTCGTTTAAGGCCCGCTCCAAGATTTCCTTGGAGGTAATATCCAGGTGGTTGGTAGGCTCGTCCAGGATCAGGAAATTAGCCTCGGAAAGCATAAGTTTGGCAAGAGAGACCCGGCCCCGTTCCCCGCCGCTTAAATCCTGGATCCGCTTAAACACATCGTCTCCAGTAAAGAGGAACGCGGCAAGCATGTTGCGGATCTGAGTATTGGTAAGGGAAGGATAGTCATCGGAAATCTCTTCAAAGATCGTCTTTTCCATGTGCAGCACATGATGCTCCTGGTCATAATAGCCGATATGGACATTGGTCCCAAGAGAAAAACTTCCCGAATCCGGGGAGATCACCTGATTCAAAATCTTTAAAAGTGTAGTCTTTCCCGTGCCATTGTCGCCGATCACAGCCACATGTTCGCCGCGGCGGATCTGGAAGCTGACATCGTGAAATAAAGTCTGTGGGGGGAAAGATTTACTTAAGCGCTCTACAGAAAGTACATCGTTTCCGCTCTGACAGGAGGGTTCCAGCTTTAAGTGGATCTCCGTTTCCTGCGTGACTGGTTTCTCCACCAACTTGATCTTTTCCAACATTTTCTCCCGGCTCTCTGCCCGCTTGATGGATTTCTCCCGGTTAAAAGAGCGGAGTTTTTCAATGACAGCTTCCTGATGGCGGATTTCCTGCTGCTGATTCAGGTATTCTTTTAATTTCGCTTCCTGGATCTGTTTTTTCTTATTGGAATAATCGGTGTAATTGCCAAGATAAGTATTCAGTTCTCCGTGTTCGATCTCTACCACTTTCGTGACCACCCGGTTCAGGAAATACCGGTCGTGGGAGACGATCAGGACGGCTCCCGGATAATTTAAGAGATAGGTTTCCAGCCAGGTAATAGAATTCAGGTCTAAGTGGTTGGTAGGCTCGTCCAAAAGCAGGACGTCCGGCTTTTTTAAAAGGAGTTTTCCTAGTGAGACACGGGTTTTCTGGCCGCCGGAAAGGGTATCTACGGTTTTTGTAAACTCTGATTCCTGGAAACCAAGACCTTTCAAAACGCCTGTGATCTCACTTTCACAGGCATAACCGTTTTCTGCTTCAAAAAGAGTGGTCAGGCGGTGATAGGTTTCCATCTGTTCCTGAAGCCGTTCCCCCTGGAGGTGTGGCATCTCACGTTCGATCTCCCGGATGCGCCGTTCGATTTCAAAGATTTCCGCCTTGGCAGTCCGGACCTCTTCGTAGATGGTATGGGTACTGTTCATTTCCTGATGCTGGGCCAGATAACCAAGGGTTTTGTCCTTGGACAGCGTAACAGTTCCATTATCCGGGGCAAGTTCGCCGACGATCATTTTGAGCAAAGTCGTCTTGCCCGCCCCGTTTGGTCCTACCAGGGCGGTTTTTTCATGTTCTTCTATGTGAAAGGAGCCGTTTTTTACAATGATTTCTTCTCCAAATGCTTTTTCAATTGCGTGACATGCCAGTATCATAAGTTCCTCCAAATTTATAACATACGTCTTCATTATAGCGGAAATAGGACAAAAAACAACTAAAAGTTTGACTTTGCAGGCACAATTTTATATAATAATTTCTAGAATATAACAGGAAGGTGAAGAGAGTGGAAGGCAGAGAGATTTCGCAGGCGGTGATCCGCAGGCTTCCAAGATACTACAGATATTTAGGAGAGCTGCTGGAAAATGGTGTAGAACGAATTTCCTCCAATGACCTGAGTAAACGGATGAAAGTGACCGCATCTCAGATCAGGCAGGATTTGAATAATTTTGGCGGATTTGGACAGCAGGGCTATGGGTATAATGTCAAATATTTATATACGGAAATTGGGAAAATCCTGGGACTGGAAGAAGATCATAATATGATCATCATCGGAGCAGGAAATCTGGGACAGGCTCTTGCCAATTACGCGGCGTTTGAAAAACGGGGATTCATTCTGAAAGGGATCTTTGATGTGAATCCAAGACTGCAGGGAGTTTCTATCCGAGGAGTACCGATTCGCATGATGGATGAATTGAAAGAATTCGTTCAGAAGAATGAGGTAGATATCGCGGCCCTTACGATCCCAAAAGATAAAGCGATTGAAGTGGCGGATATGCTGGTGGAAAATGGCGTGCGCGCCATCTGGAATTTTGCCCATACGGATCTGAATCTTCCGGAAAATATCATTGTAGAGAATGTACATTTGTCTGAAAGTCTGATGCAGTTGTCTTATAATATCAGCAGGTACAATAAGGAACATAAATAAAATAGAAAACGGCGTGCGGCGGTGAGCGTGTTCTGGCAGGCTTATCTTCGCACGTTCTTTCTATATGAATAGAGGTGTGAAGAAATGGAATATCTGCCAGGCGGCGGCCAGATGAAAGAGGCTGACCAGTATACGATACAGACGCTGGGGATCCCCTCTTTGGAATTGATGGAACGGGCGGCCGGGGAATGTGTCTGTTTCATGGAAGAGAAAGGCCTGGATCTATCTTCTGTCTGCGTCGTGTGCGGCTCCGGCAACAATGGAGGAGATGGATTCGCTGTTGCCAGACTTCTCCTTGGAAAGGGAGAAAAGGTCACGGCAGTAATGATTGGAAACAGATCTTCTGCTACAAAGGAAACCGCGTTTCAGATGGAACAGTTTGAAAAAGCAGGGGGCGTTATCAGTGACGAATATAAAGCGGATGAATATAGTATCATAGTAGATGGTATTTTTGGAGTGGGGTTAAGCCGGAAGATCGAGGGCAGATACGCGGGAGTGATCGAGAAGATGAACCAATCTTCCGGTGTGAAAGTGGCCATCGACATCCCTTCCGGCGTATCCGCGGACACGGGCCGCGTCTTGGGCTGCGCGTTTCGAGCGGATTATACGGTGACTTTTCAGGCAAGAAAGATTGGACTTCTCTTATATCCAGGCAAGGAGTATGCGGGAAATGTGGAAAAAAGAGAGATTGGGATAAGCGAACTGCCATTGGAACAGAATCCACATACAGCTATTGCCTTGTCAGAGAAGGATTATGCCTCGCTGCTTCCAGAACGTCCTGGGGACTCTCACAAGGGGACTTACGGGAAACTGCTGGTGATCGCTGGAAGCAAAGGAATGAGCGGAGCCGCCTACCTTAACGCGTATGCGGCCTACACAGCAGGAGCGGGGCTGGTCCAGATCTATACGCCGGAAGAAAACCGGCCGATCCTGCAGCAGCTTCTGCCGGAAGCCATTATCCGGCCCTATGAAGTCTGCCGGGAAGAAGAGTTAAAAGAACTGCTTGGATGGGCGACGGTAGTGCTTGCCGGCTCCGGGCTTGGAAAGGGAGAAAACGCCAGGAAGATCATGGAGATCCTGCTCCGGGAAGGAAGGGTACCTACTGTAGTTGACGCGGATGGGCTGAACTTGATCGCGGAGCGGCCAGAATTGATGAAAAAAAGAAAGCATAAAGACTATATCTTTACCCCCCATATGAAAGAAATGGAGCGGCTTTGCGGCAAACCGGCAGCGGAGATCAAAGCCAACCGCCTCTTGGAGCTTGAAAAATATGTGGAAAAGGAAGACCTGACCTGTGTATTGAAGGATTCCAGGACAGCGGTCCAAAGCGGGAAAGGAAGAGCCTGCCTGAACCTGACGGGAAGCAGCGCCATGGCGAAGGCGGGAGCGGGAGACGTACTTGCGGGGATCATCGCCGGTCTTCTGGCCCAGGGGATGACTTGCGAGAACGCGGCCCGGCTGGGCGTGTATCTGCACGGAAGAGCTGGTGAAAAAGCTGGAGAAGAATTGGGAATCTACAGCGTACTGGCGCGGGATCTGATCCGTCAATTAGGTCCGGCGCTGAAAGAGATAGAGAAGATCAAGAAGATCAATCAGATAAAGTAAGGAGCGTGAGAGCATGAAGCAGTACAACAGAGTATGTGCAAGAATCGACCTGGACGCCATCGAGTACAATATGGAGATGATGAAAAAGAATATAAAGGAAGGGGTCTCCATGATCTCCGTGATCAAAACGGACGGATATGGCCATGGGTCGGTACAGATCGCCCGGATGCTGGAAACCAAGGATTATATCTGGGGCTATGCGGTGGCAACGCTGGACGAGGCGGCCCTCCTTCGCAAAGGCGGCATAGAAAAACCGATCCTGGTGCTTGGCTGCATCTTTCCGGACCAATGGGAGACGGCCATCCGGCAGGAAGTGCGGTTTACTGTATACACCAGAGAAATGGCTGAGGGGATCAGCGAAACGGCGCGGCGTCTGGACAAAACGGCCTACGTACATATCAAGCTGGATACAGGAATGTCGAGACTGGGATTTTTGATCCGGGAGGAAAGCGCGGATACCATTAAAGCCATCAGCTGTCTGCCCCGGCTTTCTTTAGAAGGGCTTTATACTCATTTCGCGAAAGCAGATGAAACCGACAAAACATTTACAGAAAAGCAGATCAGGGATTACCTTTGGATGAAGGAGAGGCTGGAAGGAAAAGGCGTTGTTTTCCAGTATTATCACTGCAGCAACAGCGCTGGGATCATTGATGTAAAAGAGGCAAACCTGGATCTTGTCCGGGCGGGGATCTCTACTTATGGCCTTTATCCCTCTGAGGAAGTGATCAAAGAAAATGTTCCGCTGAAACCTGCCCTGGAGTTGCTCAGCCATGTGGCGCATGTGAAGTGGGTGGAAGAGGGAACCCCTGTCAGTTACGGAAGCACCTATATTACAAAGAGGCGGACGAAGATCGCTACCATTCCGGTAGGGTACGGCGACGGTTACCCAAGGAGCCTGTCCAATAAAGGATATGTGCTGATCCATGGGAAAAAGGCGCCGATCTTGGGCCGGGTATGTATGGATCAGTTCATGGTGGATGCTACCGAGATCGAGGATGTGAAATTTGGAGATCCGGTGACCCTGGTGGGAAGAAATGGAGAGGAACATCTGCCGGTTGAAGTCTTAAGCGACCTGTCAGGCCGATTCAACTATGAATTTGTATGCGACTTAGGAAAACGGATTCCCAGAGAGTTCATCCGTCACGGCGAAGTAGTGGAACAGATGGATTATTTTGGTTAAATAAACCAGGGGAAAAGCCTGTATCTGTATACATCCGAGAAAGATGGAAATACTAATCTTATCTTAGATGGAAGCGAGTGTGAATGAAGGTGCAGGTAAGGCGCGGCGATATTTTTTACGCGGATTTAAGTCCGGTAGTGGGATCGGAACAGGGCGGAGTGAGGCCGGTATTGATCATACAAAATGATGTGGGGAACAGACACAGCCCAACTGTGATCTGCGCGGCGATCACATCGCGGATGAACAAAGCCAAACTGCCCACCCATGTGGAGATTGACGCGAAAAGGTATCAGATCGTGAAGAATTCGGTCGTCCTGCTGGAACAGATCAGAACGATCGATAAACAGCGGCTGAAAGAGCAGGTCTGCCACTTGGACAGAGAAATCATGAGAAAAATTGATGAAGCCTTGAAGATTAGCTTCGAGCTTCATACATAGAAAAAAGGAGTCGAAAGAAAATCACAATGGAAGAGGACAGTTTATTTCAAAGAATGAAGCGGGTATTCCAGGTGGAGGAAGAAATGGATGAGAGTACCCAAAAAGAGGCTGCCAGTCTGATCCAGAATATTTTCCGGTATCTGGATAAGGACGCGAGGGATATCATGACCCATCGGAAGAATATTGTAGCGATCGATGGGGAAGAGTCTTTAGAAGATGCGTTCAAATTCATGCTTGGGGAAAGTTTCTCCAGATTTCCCATCTATCATGAGGATATTGATGAGATCATCGGTTTTCTCCATCTTAGGGAGGCGGCTTCCTGTTATATACAGGAAGAGCTGCGCCAGGTTCCTGTGGAGCAATTGAAAGAATACATAAGACCAGTGACCTTTGTCCCCGAGACAAAGAGCATTGATGTACTGTTTAAAGAAATGCAGGCTCAGAAAAACCATGTGGTCATCGTCCTGGACGAATATGGACAGACCTCCGGCCTGGTGGCCATGGAAGACATCCTGGAGGAAATTGTAGGGAATATCCTGGACGAGCATGACCAGGAGGAAGAGATGATCCTGACGCTGGCGGACGGCAGCCTGAAAGTACAGGGAATGACGGATCTGGAAGATTTAGAAGAGGTGCTGCCTATCCAGTTTGAGACAGAAGAATATGAGACAGTCAATGGATTCCTCATCGATCAGCTGGACCGGATTCCTTCCGAAGAAGAGCACTGCGTGGTGGAATACGAAGGTTATCGCTTCACCGTCCTGTCTGTGGAGAACAATACGATCCAGTCAGTAAAGATTGAAAAACTGCCGGAAGAGTGCTAGAATAGAACACGTGCGACAGAAAAAGTAAAGGACAAGGAGAGAGAAGAGATGTCAGGACATTCAAAATTTGCCAATATCAAACATAAAAAAGAAAAAAATGACGCGGCAAAAGGAAAGATATTCACGAAGATCGGAAAAGAGCTGGCCGTAGCCGTGAAGGAAGGCGGAAGCGCGGATCCCGCGAACAACAGCCGTCTGCGGGATGTGATCGCAAAGGCAAAGGCTAATAACATGCCAAACGATACCATTGAAAGAAACATCAAGAAGGCGACCGGAGATGCCAATGCCGCCAATTATGAGCATATTACATACGAGGGATACGGCCCCAACGGGACGGCGATCATCGTGGAAACTCTGACGGACAACCGGAACCGTACGGCTACCAATGTGAAACATGCTTTCACCAAAGGAAATGGCAATGTGGGAACGCCGGGATGCGTTTCCTTTATGTTCGATCAGAAAGGCCAGATTGTGATCGATAAAGAAGAGTATGACGGAGATTCTGATGAATTGATGATGCTGGCTCTTGACGCCGGCGCGGAGGATTTCGTAGAGGAAGAGGACAGTTTCGAGATCCTGACGGCTCCGGAGGATTTTGGCGCCGTTCATGAGGCGCTGGAGGAAGCAGGCATTGGGATGGCCGCGGCAGAAGTGACTATGATCCCCCAGACATACGTAGAATTGACGGATGAAAAAGATATCGCCAACATCCAGAAGACATTAGATATGCTGGAAGAAGATGACGATGTCCAGAATGTATACCATAACTGGGATGAATAAGAAATGATCAAACAGGCAGATGGAGGACAGGGATGGAGAAGATCAGAACAGATATGATCCAGCTTTTTGATGAAATGCTGACAAAGGTCAAGGCGTTCCGCCGGAAAACCTACAATGGATTATTCGAAAAAGGATTCAAGCAATTCAAAGATGTGATCACAGAGATCACAAGTCTGTGTGAAGAAACCGAGGAAGAGAATCGGGAAGCCCTTTTGGAGGAGTTGGCAGGCATCATTCCGGAATACGCGGGAGAACTGATGATGAAACAGCCAAAACGGACACGGGAGCGGCTTGCTGTAGATTATAATATGAATATGGCGGTCTATGTAATGCCAATCCTTACTTATACAAAAGATGAGTTCTGTATAGAAATGTGTAAGCGGATGGTAGAAATATGGAATGACAAGAAGGTTACCACTCTGACCCTTTCCTATGCCACTTATGACGATATTTTCGCTGGGTTTAAGAGGAAATGGTGCTATATCACTACCGCGGTATGTGAAAGCCGTTCCCTTCCAGATGATTGCTATGAATTAGAGACACTCAGAGCCTATCGGGACGGCTACTTAATGAACAGCCAGGAAGGGCGGAATCTGGTGGAGGAATACTATGATCTGGCTCCGGTGATCGTATGGGCCATCAATATGCGTAAGGACAGACAAGAGATATATGAAGATTTGTACCAGTCCCGCCTGATTCCGTGTATCCGGTGTATTGAGAAAGGCGACAACGAAACATGCAAAGATCTGTATACCGATATGGTGATGGATCTGAAGAAAAAATATTTATATGCTTAGGAGGAAGTTCGATGAGTGATTATAAGATCGAGACAAAATGTATCCAGTCCGGCTATGAGCCTGGAAACGGAGAGCCAAGGGTTCTCCCCATCTATCAGAGCACCACATTTAAATACAGCACAAGCGAGCAGATGGGGCGTTTGTTCGATTTGGAGGAATCGGGTTATTTCTATACCCGTCTGCAGAATCCAACCAACGATGCGGTAGCTGCCAAAATCTGCGATCTGGAAGGCGGAGTAGCGGCGATGCTCACTTCCTCCGGCCAGGCGGCAAATTTTTACGCGATCATGAATATTGTCCAGGCAGGGGACCACATTGTATGCGCATCCGCTCTTTATGGCGGTACTTATAACCTCTATGCCCATACCATTAAGAAAATGGGCGTGGATGCTACCTTTGTCGATCCAGACTGTACAGAGGAAGAATTAAACGCCGCGTTTCAGGAAAATACCAAAGCGGTATTTGGAGAGACCATTGCCAATCCTGCTTTAGTTGTGCTGGATCTGGAGAAATTCGCGAAAGCGGCCCATGCGCACGGCGTACCGTTTATTGTGGACAATACCTTTGCCACACCGATCAACTGCCGGCCTTTTGAGTGGGGCGCTGACATTGTTACCCACTCTACCACAAAGTACATGGACGGCCACGCTTCCTGCGTTGGGGGAGCCATTGTAGACAGCGGCAATTTTGACTGGGACGCTTACAGCGACAAATTCCCGGGGCTTACCACACCAGACGAGACTTATCATGGAATCGTCTATACTCAGAAATTTGGGAAAATGGCATATATCACAAAAGCAACGGCGCAGTTGATGAGAGATCTGGGGTCGATCCAGTCTCCGCAGAACGCGTTCCTTTTGAATCTGGGACTGGAGACCCTCCATCTGAGAATGGAACGCCACTGCGAGAATGCTAAGAAGGCGGCCAAGTACCTGCAGAGCCACGAGAAGGTCGCCTGGGTGAGTACACCGGCCCTTCCGGGAGATAAGTACTATGATCTGGCTCAGAAATATCTTCCCAATGGCACCTGCGGCGTCATCACCTTTGGCCTGAAAGGCGGAAGAGACGCGGCGGTACGCATGATGGATGCCTTAAAGATGATCGCGATCGTGACCCATGTGGCAGATGCCAGAAGCTGTGTGCTCCATCCTGCCAGCCATACCCACCGGCAGATGAATGATAAAGAACTTCAGGAAGCCGGAGTACAGCCGGATCTGATCCGTTTCAGCGTAGGGATCGAGAATATTGAGGATATCATCGCTGATCTTAAGCAGGCCTTGGAACAGGTATAAAATACAGGGAACACCTCCATACTAATCAAAAAGGTATGGAGGTGTCTTTTTTATGGAAAATGAAAATCTGGAAGAGAAGCAGAACCAGGAGATCAAAGAGACGGGAAGTTTGGACCTGGAGGAAGGGAAGAAAGGACACAGGATCAAACTTCTGACGATCATTGGTGAGATCGAGGGACATGAAGCGGTTTCCGGAAACACAAAGTCCACCAAGTATGAACATTTACTGCCTATGCTGGCGGAAGTGGAAGACAGCACAGAGATCGACGGCGTTCTGGTGCTTTTAAATACTCTTGGCGGAGATGTGGAGGCGGGGCTGTCTATTGCGGAGATGATCGCGTCTCTCAGCAAACCCACCGTATCCCTGGTCTTAGGGGGGAGCCATTCCATCGGCGGGCCTCTGGCGGTGTCCGCCAAGTATTCTTTTATCGTGCCGAGCGGGACCATGATCATCCATCCGGTCCGCTCCAACGGCATGTTCATCGGAGTCCCCCAGAGCCTGCGCAATATGGTCCGGACCCAGGACCGGATCACCCGTTTCCTGGCGGATCATTCCAAAATGAGCAAAGAAAGGATCGAGGAACTGATGCTGAATCCCACAGAATTAGTAAAAGACGTAGGCACGCTTCTGGAGGGCGAAGAGGCGGTCAAAGAAGGCTTGATCGATGAAGTGGGCGGAATGAGCCAGGCCCTGAATAAATTGCACGAAATGATCCGGAAGGAGCGTGAGAAAAACTGGGAAAATAGGTAATGACAGCTTTTTTCAAAAATGCTATACTAATAATAGTATTGCCATAAGGTAATTAAGGGGGAATATCATGGCTGCAAAGTCAAGGAAAAAAAGGGGTACATCAACAAAGTCAAAGACAAAAGCAAAAAAGAAGAATACTGAGCAGAGCTTTGTAGGAGGCGAGATCTTGATCTGGGCCTCTCTTGCCGTGAGCCTTTTGATCTTGATCAGCAACTTTGGAATGGGCGGTTTTGTCGGGGAAGCCATTTCAGATTTCTTATTTGCGGCCCTTGGATGGGCGGCTTACGCAGTGCCTTTTTTGTTGTTTGGAATGGTCGCTTTTACGGTTTCCAATAAAGGGAACCCCAACGCTTATCTGAAAGTAGGGGCGGGGATCGTCCTGACGGTCCTTGCGTGTACGCTGTTTGAGCTGCTGGACGAGGCGGGCGGCCAGGTGGGCGGCCTTTTGACCAGAGTTCTGGTTCCGGCGGTGGGAACTGCCGGTACATATGTGATCGTCATTATCCTGGCGATCATCTGTATTGTGATCATTACGGGAAAATCCATCCTCCAGGGGGTGCAGGATAAAAGCAGCAAAGCTTATGGACGGGCGCGGGAAGACGCGGCCAGGCGGAGAGAGGAAGCCAGAGAACGGCGGAAGGAAAAGGAAGCCCTGCAGAAAACCAATCCCGGGAAACCCAGACGCAGCGACCGTCATGTAGAAGGCGTGTCATTTAATACCACACTTACTGAGGAACCAAAAGAGGCAAAACAGCAAGAACCTAAGAAGCCCCAGGAACCTCAATTCCATATCAACCGGGGAGAAGATACACCGCCTTGGACCATCTCAGAAGAACCGGCGCGGGAGGAACAGGCGGCATTGGAAAGCAGTCCCTCATCCGTCCAGCCGGAAGCCGCGGCAGGGGCGGCCGGAGCCCTGGCAGGCAGGAGACAAAAAGAAAACGGGGGGAAAGACGTCGCGGCGGAGACTTCCGGAGTGGCGGCCTCGATCGCGGCAGATGCGGCCAAGCCCAGGAAAGCCTACCATTTTCCGCCCATGTCTCTGCTGAAAAAGGGAAGCAGACATACTGGTGATTCGGACGCCCATTTGCGGGAGACGGCCATGAAATTACAGCAGACGCTGGAGAACTTTGGAGTAAAGGTGACCGTTACCGATGTCAGCTGCGGACCTTCTGTGACCCGTTACGAACTTCAGCCGGAAATGGGAGTCAAAGTAAGCAAGATCGTTGGCCTTGCCGATGATATCAAGCTGAACCTGGCGGCGGCAGACATCAGGATTGAGGCCCCGATCCCAGGCAAAGCGGCAGTCGGGATCGAAGTGCCGAATAAAGAAAATTCTGTAGTCATGCTGCGGGATCTTCTGGAATCCGCGGAATTTAAGAATCACAGTTCCAAGATTGCTTTTGCGGCAGGAAAGGATATCGCGGGAAAGACGGTGGTGGCGGACATTGCCCGGATGCCCCATCTTTTGATCGCGGGAGCCACCGGTTCCGGAAAATCCGTATGCATCAATACACTGATCATGAGTATTCTTTATAAGGCCGCCCCAGAGGAAGTACGGCTGATCATGATCGATCCAAAGGTGGTAGAGCTAAGTGTTTATAATGGTATTCCCCATCTTATGATCCCGGTGGTGACAGATCCGAAGAAAGCGGCTGGCGCCCTGAACTGGGCGGTTATGGAGATGAACCGAAGATACCAGGCTTTTGCGGAATATAATGTGCGGGATATCAAGGGATATAACAGCAAAGTGGCTGCGGAACCGCAGACAGAAGGGGAAAAGCGGGAATTGCTGCCTCAGATCGTGATCATCGTGGACGAGCTGGCGGATCTGATGATGGTGGCTCCCGGCGAGGTAGAGGAAGCCATCTGCCGTCTGGCCCAGCTTGCCAGAGCCGCGGGGATTCATCTGGTGCTGGCGACTCAGCGTCCTTCGGTAAATGTCATTACCGGACTGATCAAAGCCAATATGCCTTCCAGAATTGCCTTTTCCGTCTCTTCTGGCGTGGACTCCAGAACCATCATCGACATGAACGGAGCAGAGAAACTTCTGGGGAAAGGCGATATGCTGTTTTATCCTTCCGGATACCAGAAGCCGGCCAGAGTCCAGGGAGCTTTTGTAACGGATAAAGAAGTCCAAAGCGTGGTGGATTATCTAAAGACCCATAACGGGGATGCGGAGTATGACGCGGACATGGAAGACCAGGTGAATACCAACGCGGGGACAGGCATAGTCGGTATGCAGTCGAATGAAGGCGAGGAAAGGGACGTACATTTCGCGGATGCCGGACGGCTGATCATAGAGAAAGAAAAAGCTTCCATCGGCATGCTGCAAAGAAGCTTCAAGATCGGCTTTAACCGGGCCGCCAGGATCATGGACCAGCTTTGTGAGGCCGGCGTTGTAGGCGGCGAGGAAGGAACCAAGCCAAGAAAAATCTTGATGTCTATGGAAGAATTTGAAACATATCTTTCAGAAAACCGCTAAAGAAGAATAAATTAAGGAAGGGATGAAAAGGAAATGAAGACAGATATTGAAATCGCGCAGGAAGCAAAAATGGAACACATCTCAAAAGTTGCGGCCAAGATTGGGATCTCCGAAGACGAATTGGAATTCTACGGAAAGTACAAGGCGAAGCTTTCCGACGATGTCTGGGAGAAGATCAAAGATCGGCCGGACGGGAAATTGGTACTTGTGACAGCTATTAACCCAACGCCGGCAGGCGAAGGGAAGACCACTACCACAGTAGGACTGGGGCAGGCCATGGCCCAATTAGGGAAAAACGCGGTGATCGCGCTCAGAGAGCCATCTCTGGGTCCCTGCTTTGGAATCAAAGGCGGCGCCGCGGGAGGGGGCATGGCCCAGGTAGTTCCCATGGAAGATCTGAATCTTCATTTTACCGGGGATTTCCATGCCATCACTTCTGCCAACAATCTGCTGGCGGCAATGCTGGACAATCATATCCAACAGGGGAACTCGCTTAGGATCGACCCAAGACAGGTGATCTGGAAACGCTGCCTGGATATGAACGACCGCTGTCTGCGCAATATTGTGGTAGGACTTGGAAATAAAATGGACGGAATGGTCCGGGAGGATCATTTTGTGATCACGGTAGCTTCTGAGATCATGGCGATCTTGTGTCTGGCGGATGATATCCAGGATCTGAAGCGAAGACTTGGCAGGATCATTGTCGCGTATAATTTCGATGGGGAACCAGTGACCGCGGAAGACCTTCAGGCGACAGGGGCAATGACCGCGCTCTTAAAAGATGCCATCAAGCCAAATCTGATCCAGACGCTGGAACATACGCCGGCTTTGGTACATGGCGGTCCTTTCGCCAATATCGCCCATGGCTGCAACAGCGTAAGAGCAACGAAAATGGCGTTAAAACTTAGCGACATCACTATCACAGAAGCAGGATTCGGGGCAGACTTAGGAGCAGAGAAATTCTTTGATATTAAGTGCAGAAAAGCAGGTTTTTGGCCGAATGCGGTTGTTTTAGTTGCAACTGTACGGGCTTTGAAGTATAATGGTGGAGTTGCGAAAAATGACCTGGCAAAGGAAAATTTGGAAGCGCTGAAAAAAGGCATTGTAAACCTGGAAAAACATATTGAAAATATTCAGAAATATGGAGTTCCTGTAATTGTAACATTGAATTCTTTTGTGTCAGATACTGAGGCGGAGAATCAGTTTATCCGTCAATTCTGTGAAGAGAAAGGCTGTGAATTCGCACTCTCCAGAGTCTGGGAGAAAGGCGGAGAAGGCGGGATCGATCTTGCCAAAAAGGTTCTGGAAACGTTGGAGAAAAAGGAAAGCAATTTCCATCCGTTATATGAAGACGATCTGTCTCTGAAAGAAAAAATCGAGACCATTTCTAAGGAGATTTATGGCGCGAGAGGCGTGATCTTTGAGCCGGCCGCCTTGAAGCAGCTGGACAAGATCGAGTCTATGGGATTTGGTGGTTTCCCAGTCTGCATGGCTAAAAATCAATACTCTTTATCTGACGACGCGAAAAAGCTGGGACGGCCTACAGATTTTGATATCCATATCAGGGAGGTTTATGTCAGCGCGGGGGCTGGATTCGTAGTGGCGCTTACCGGCGCGGTCATGACCATGCCCGGACTTCCTAAAGTTCCTGCCGCCAACGGAATTGATGTAGATGAGAATGGCTGTATTACAGGACTGTTCTAGATAGAGTGGTAAGTTAGGTAGGAGGTTAGAGCACCAGATGAAGTGCAGATATTGCGGACAGGAAATCCCGGAAGGGGTGTTATATTGCGAGAACTGCGGTCAAGAAGTACGCATTGTTCCTGACTATAATCCTTTGGATGATATGCTTGCCCAGCAAATTGTGGGATCGATCAATGGGGACGAGGAAGAGAAAGATTATTTTTCCTATGACGATTCGGAGACTGAAATGTCCGGACGGCCTGCTTCTGCACGCAGGAACACCGGGCGGACGAATACTGGCAGGGGAGCTGCCGGGCGGACGGCTGCCGCCAGGAGAGGCGCTACAGGCCGGACTTTGGCCGGAAGAAATACGCAGGCCAGAAGGCCCCAGGAAGACCGGGAGATGAGAAGGCGCCAGGCAGAGCGGAGAAAGGCGAAAAAACGTAAGAAACGCAGGATTCTTCTGGCGGTCATGTTTTTGATCCTTGCCGCTTTGATCGGAATCATCGTGCTGATCTATCAGAATTCTTATACAGGGATTGTAAACGCGGGAAACCGGGCGCTGGAAGAGCAGAATTATAGTCAGGCCGAGAATAAATTCAAAAGAGCGATCAGTAAGAATGGCGAGAGACCGGAAGCGTATACCGGACTTTCAAAAGTCTATATCGCTCAGGATGATCTGGACGGGGCGGAAAACGTCTTCCTGAATGCCATCGACGAACAGGGCGGCAATGCTGATCTGTACAGCGCATGTATTGATTTCTATATAGATACTGATCAGCAGATGGAGATACCGGGACTGCTTGACGAGGCATCGGACAATGTCCGGGAGATTCTGGCTGAATATATTGTAGACGTACCTAAATTCAGCCTGGATGCGGAAGAAACTTATGATGATGTCCAGCAGCTGAGTCTGACCGCCGGAAGCGGCATGAAAATTTATTATACTACAGACGGCTCGGACCCGACCACTGAAAGCACCGAATATACAGAGCCTATCCAGTTAGATGAGGGGGAGACAACGGTAACTGCCATTGCGGTCAATAAAAATGGGATTCCCAGTATGCCGGCATCCGAGGAATATGTGATCGAGTTCCCAATTGAAGACGCGCCGGCAGTGTCACCCTCCACCGGGCAGTACGAGACGGCTACCCAGATTGAGATCAAGATCCCGGACGGTTACGAAGCTTACTATACTATGGATGGTTCCGATCCGACGACGGCTTCTTCCAGATACAGTGGTCCGATCGATATGCCGGAGGGTGAGACGCTCTTTAAGGCGGTACTGGTTAATTCCAGCGGCCGTTTAAGCGGTATAACGACACGAAATTATGTTTTAGATATTCCTTCGGATTCTTCAGAAGAATAAAAGAGAAAACGCAGTCAGTGTATGGCAAAAAGTACAATTTTTTTCACTACACTGGTTGCGTTTTTTGTTATTCAGGACTATAATTATTGATAAATAATTAACAATCATAAACGTAAGAAAGGAGCAGGAGTCAATGAGCAGATTTACATTACCAAGGGACATTTATCATGGAAAGGGAAGCCTGGAGGAGTTGAAGAATCTGAAAGGCAGAAAGGCTATGCTGGTAGTCGGCGGCGGTTCTATGAAACGTCAGGGATTTCTGGACAAAGCAGCAGCTTACCTGAAAGAAGGCGGGATGGAAGTGGAAGTGTTTGAAGGCGTTGAGCCAGACCCTTCTGTAGATACAGTTATGAAGGGCGCGGAAGCTATGCGCGCCTTTGAGCCGGACTGGATCGTATCAATGGGCGGCGGTTCGCCAATCGATGCGGCAAAGGCAATGTGGGCCTTCTATGAGTATCCGGAGATTACCTTTGAAGATCTGATCACACCGTTCAGCTTCCCGGAACTGAGACAGAAAGCAAGATTCGCGGCGATTCCTTCCACCTCAGGAACCGCGACGGAAGTAACGGCTTTCTCAGTCATTACGGATTATAAGACGGGAGTAAAATATCCTCTTGCAGATTTTAATATTACACCGGATGTGGCGATCGTAGACCCGGACCTGGTGGCAGGACTTCCGGTTAAACAAGTGGCTTATACAGGAATGGATGCGCTGACCCATGCTATTGAAGCGTATGTTTCTACTTTGAACGGGCCGTTTACCGATCCGCTGGCTTTGCAGGCCATTGAGATGGTACTGGAATATCTGCCCGCTTCTTATAACTGCAATATGGAAGCCAGAGAGCAGATGCATTATGCGCAGTGCTTGGCAGGAATGGCATTTTCCAATGCGCTGCTCGGAATCGTACACTCCATGGCGCACAAGACGGGGGCTGCTTTTTCTACCGGCCACATTCCTCACGGATGCGCCAATGCCATCTATCTTCCTTATGTGATCAAATATAACGCGAAAGAGAAAGAGGCCGCGTCCCGGTACGCGGAGATCGCGCGCAGGATGGGATTGGAGGGTGTTTCTGAGAAAGCTTTGATCAATAGTCTGTGCGAGAAGATCGATGCGTTTAATGTAAAATTAAATATTCCAAAAAGCCTGAAAGAATTTGGCATAGATGAGAAAGAATTCCAGGAGAAAGTGGCCAGGATCGCAGAACTGGCGGTAGGAGATGCCTGCACCGGCTCTAATCCAAGAACCATTGACCCGGAAACTATGGAAAAACTTCTGACCTGCGTTTATTATGGGACAGAAGTGGATTTCTGATGGCGGGAGAGCAAAAGCGGGTGTGTGACACTCGCTTTTTTGCTGCTGCGCGGTTAGGGGGAAAAGGTCATGGATGCGGGCAAGTTGTCCTTTCAATTCCTGAGTTGTCCCTTGATATTTTTACCCAGATACATTATCATAAAATAAGTATCACATGTTAGGAGGAAACAAGATGTACAAGATATTGAAGGCCAAGAAGCTGGCCGATATGATTTATCTTATGGACGTGGAAGCTCCCCGTGTAGCCAGACACTGTCAGCCGGGACAATTCGTGATCGTTAAGATGGACGAAAAAGGCGAGCGGATTCCGCTGACGATCTGTGATTATGACAGGGAAGCCGGGACCATTACCATTGTTTTTCAAACCGTCGGCGCTTCAACGACTAAAATGGCTGAACTGAAAGAAGGAGATTCTTTCCGGGATTTTACTGGGCCGCTGGGATGTCCGTCTGAATTTGTGAATGAAGACTTGGAAAGTCTGAAGAATAAGAAAATTTTGTTTGTAGGCGGAGGCGTTGGAGCCGCTCCGGTCTATCCGCAGGTAAAATGGATGAAAGAGCACGGCATCGATGTAGATGTGATCGTCGGTTCCAAGACGAAGGACCTCCTGATCCTGGAGGAAGAGATGCGCGCTGTGGCGGGGAATTACTATCCCTGTACAGACGATGGTACATATGGACATTCGGGAATGGTCACAACCAAGATCGAGAAGCTGGTGGAAGAAGGAAATCACTACGATCTGTGCGTTGCCATCGGACCTATGATCATGATGAAGTTTACTTGTCTTTTGACGAAGAAGCTGGAGATTCCGACTATTGTCAGCATGAACCCGATCATGGTAGACGGTACGGGGATGTGCGGAGCCTGTCGTCTTCACGTAGGCGATGAGATCAAGTTTGCCTGTGTGGACGGACCAGAATTCGACGGCCACCTTGTCAACTTCGACGAGGCAATGAAGAGACAGCAGATGTACAAGACAGAGGAAGGACGTGCAATGCTGAAATTACAAGAAGGCGACACCCATCATGGCGGATGTGGCCACTGCGGAGGTGACGAGTAATGGCGGATGTATTGAAGAGAGTCCCTGTCAGAGAACAGGAAGCGAAGGAAAGAGCGACAAATTTTGAAGAAGTATGTTACGGATATAATCAGGAAGAGGCTATGGAAGAGGCTTCCCGCTGCCTGAACTGCAAGAACGCCAAATGTATCCAGGGCTGTCCGGTATCCATCAATATCCCGGGATTTATTTCGAAAGTAAAAGAAGGGGATATTGAAGGAGCTTACAAAGTGATCGGAGAGTCCTCCGCGCTGCCGGCGATCTGCGGACGCGTCTGCCCGCAGGAGTCCCAGTGCGAATGTAAATGTATCCGGGGGATCAAAGGTGAACCGGTTTCCATTGGTAAACTGGAACGGTTCGTGGCGGATTACGCGCTGGAGCATGACATCAAGCCGGAGAAAGCCGAGGAGACCAATGGCCATAAGGTGGCCATCATCGGTTCCGGTCCTTCCGGCCTTACCTGCGCGGGTGATCTGGCTAAACTTGGGTATGAGGTAACGGTATTTGAAGCCCTTCATGAACTGGGCGGCGTACTGGTCTATGGAATCCCGGAGTTCCGTCTGCCTAAAGAGAAAGTTGTGAAAAAAGAGATTGAGAAAGTAAAAGAACTGGGCGTGAAATTCGAGACCAACGTGGTGATCGGCAAGTCCACGACCATCGATCAGCTTATGGAAGAAGAGGGATTTGAAGCAGTGTTCATCGGTTCCGGGGCAGGACTTCCCATGTTTATGGGAATACCTGGGGAAACAGCCAACGGCGTGTTCTCCGCCAATGAATATCTGACCAGAAGCAATCTGATGAAAGCCTTTGACGATTCCTACGACACCCCGATCGCGGCAGGAAAGAAAGTAGCCGTAGTGGGCGGCGGAAACGTCGCGATGGATGCGGCCAGGACAGCCCTTCGTCTGGGAGCGGAAGTACATGTGGTATATCGCAGAAGCGAGGCGGAACTTCCGGCCAGAGTAGAGGAGGTCCATCACGCAAAAGAAGAAGGCGTGATCTTCGACCTCCTGACCAATCCAAAAGAGATCCATGTAGATGAAAATGGATGGGTCAGCGGCATGAAAGTGATCAAAATGGAACTGGGAGAGCCAGACGCTTCCGGCCGCCGCCGTCCGGTGGAAATTCCAGGATCAGAGTACGACATCGAGCTGGATACCGTGATCATGGCGCTTGGAACATCACCAAACCCATTGATCGCATCCACCACCAAAGGACTGGATACCAACCGGAAGAAATGTATCGTGGCAGATGAAGAAAACGGACAGACCTCCAAGGCATATGTATTCGCCGGCGGAGACGCCGTAACCGGCGCGGCCACAGTAATCCTGGCCATGGGCGCAGGAAAAGCAGGCGCAAAGGGAATCCACGAAGCGCTGGCAGGAAAATAAATTTTACGTTAATTTGGGACGTAGCATTTTTTAAAAATGCTACGTCCCAAATTGCGTTTCGGGGTGTACCCAAATGCATTTTACCCTGTCCCCAAATGGGTTTTTGTGATATGATGATAGAAATGTTGATTTTACGGAGGTTTTTATATGACTGTTTTTTGGGGGCTGATCACTCCTTTTATTGGCACTTCATTGGGTGCCGCTTGTGTGTTTTTTATTAAGGGCGAATTAAAACCTTTGATCCAGAAGGCCCTTCTTGGATTCGCGGCAGGCGTCATGGTGGCGGCTTCCGTCTGGTCTCTCTTGATCCCTTCCATGGAGATGTCGGAAGGGATGGGGAAGCTTGCCTTTATACCTCCGGTCGCCGGCTTTTTCCTGGGAATCGGTTTTCTTCTTCTGCTGGATAAGATCATCCCGCATCTTCATATTGGCTGTGATGAGGCGGAGGGACCTAAATGTGCGCTGAAACGTTCTACCATGCTGGTATTGGCTGTGGTGATGCATAATATTCCGGAAGGTGTCTCCAGCGGAGCGGTATTTGCCGGGCTTGCGTCAGACAGTTCCAATGTGACGCTTGCCGGAGCTTTTGCTCTGTCTCTTGGAATTGCGCTTCAGAATCTGCCGGAGGGGTTCATCGTTGCGCTGCCTGTCCGGGCGGAGGGGAGCAGCAGAGGGAAAGCCTTCTTTTACGGCGCCTTATCTGGTGTTGTAGAGCCTATCGCGGGAGGGATCACCTTGCTTCTGGCTTCCTATGTGACGCCGGTCCTTCCTTATCTGCTGGCCTTTGCCGCGGGAGCCATGATCTATGTGGTAGTGGAAGAACTGGTGCCTGAATCGGCCCAGGGATCCCACAGCAATATTGGAACCATCGGCTTTGCGATCGGCTTCGCCATTATGATGATCCTGGATGTGGTACTGGGATAAAGGAGGAAATATGGAATTTCATACAGAATCATCCAACACTGGATTATTTGGACAAATCCGAAAAAGACTGCTTGAGGGAGCAGATCAGAAATATCAGGAATTTCATCAATCTTTGGTGCCAGGCCAGGACATGGCGCCAATCTTAGGCTGCAGAGTACCTTTCTTACGCTCCCTTGGCAAAGAAATCGCGAAAAACAGCGGGCGCCAATATATCCAGGCGCTTCAGGAAGCGGGGCCGCTCTACTATGAAGAATTGGTGCTGTGGGGTGTGATCATTGGCTATCTGAAATGTAATCAGGACGAAAGAACTCAGCTTTTGGACAGTTTTGTTCCCCGCATCGAGAACTGGGCGGTCTGCGACGTTAGCTGCGCTACGTATAAGTTTATGGGAAAAGACCGGGATTTCTGGTTCTCCTATTTAAATAACTATTTGAAGAGCACCAGAGAATATGAGATCCGCTTTGCGTTGGTATGTCTTTTGGACTTTTTTGTGACAGAGCAATTCATCGACCGGATTTTGGATATACTCGTCCAGGTGGAGCACGAAGGTTATTATGTGAAAATGGCCGCGGCGTGGGCAATATCTGTCTGCTTTGTGAAGTTCCCAGAGAAAACAAGACCGCTTCTAGCTGCGGGGCAGCTTGACCCAAAGACGCGCCAGAAAGCGATTCAGAAAATCCGGGACTCTTACCGGGTCAGTAAGGAAGAAAAGGAGTGGCTGAAACAGCTATGAAAAATGACAGATTTTTCAACGGGACATGGTTTTTGGAGTTTGTGACAGAAAAGTTGAAACACTGTCTTGCGCAGGTAGAGCGTTCCCTGCGGAAAGGAAAAGAAGAGATTGCTTCCATGCATGAGTATTACTGGGAAAATTACGCGGAAATGGACCAGTATGGATATGAGGATTATGACAATCAGCAGGCGCTGCTGAATCAGGTAAACGCCAATCAGGAAATCATTCAAAAGCGGCGCCGGTATCAGAAAATGTTAGAGTCCCCCTTTTTTGGACGGGTGGATTTCCGGTTTGAGGGAGAGGATGAAATCGAACCGCTTTATATCGGAATTGGAAACTTTGATGAAGGAAATGGCGAACCTCCTCTGATCTATGACTGGAGAGCGCCTGTCAGCAGTCTGTTTTACGACTATGATAAGGGACTTGTGTCCTATGAAGCCCCGGCGGGAACCGTAAGAGGTGAAATTTGCGCGAAATGGCAGTACAAAATCCGAAACGGTGAGATGATCTACGGATTTGAAAGCGATACCAAGATCGATGATGAGATCTTAAAGCAGGAACTTGGAAATAACGGGGACGTTCAGCTGAAAAATATTGTACGTACCATCCAAAAGGAACAGAACCAGATCATCCGAAATACAAAAGATGAGATCCTGGTGATCCAGGGAGCCGCCGGAAGTGGAAAGACGTCTATCGCGCTTCACCGGATCGCCTATCTTCTTTATCACGACCGGAAGAATCTGGCTTCCTCCAACGTTCTGATCCTTTCGCCAAATGGAGTGTTTGCGGACTATATTTCCCATATTCTTCCCGAACTGGGAGAAGAAAGAATCCAGGAAATGAGTTTCGATTTGTTTGCTTACCATGAATTGCAAGATGTGGCCGCCGATTGTCAAGATAAATATGACTATCTGGAGCGGCGGATGAAGTATCCGAATTTAGAAGATAAGGAACGGTTTGACCATAAACAGTCTGCCGCATTTGTGGGAGAAATGGAAGGTTTCCTGGCGGTTTTAGAAGATCAGTTGATGGATTTCCATGAGATTACGTTTAAAGGGATGAAATTGACCGAGGAAGAACTGATCCGGATGTTTTATTCCAGGTTTCAGGAGACGCCGCTTTTGGAACGGGCCTTGGCAGTGATGGAACATTTCGCGGATGCCTATGAGACTCTGCATCAGCGGGATCTTTCGGAGGAAGAATGGGAATACCTGGAGAAGAAATTCAGCAGTCTCTACGTCTCTGCGGATTTGTATGAAATCTATAATTGGCTTCTGGAAGAAACGGGTTTTCCGCAGCTTCCAGACCTTCCTTTGGAGAAGCGGCAGCTTCCTTATGAAGACGTTTATCCCATGCTGTACCTGAAATACCGTCTGAAGCGGAAGGCTTCTCATAAACGGATCAAACATTTGGTGATCGATGAAATGCAGGACTATTCTTATCTGCAGTATGTGATCATCCAGAACCTGTTTTCCTGCCGGATGACGATCTTAGGAGACAGGGCCCAGACTCTGGACGACACGCCCTGTGACGCAACCGCCTTCCTGCAGGGAATCTTTGGAAAGAAGATGCGTAAGATCGAGCTTTTGAAAAGCTACCGCAATACTGTGGAGATCGCAAGATATGCACAGAAGATCAGCAAAGAAGAAAATCTGGATCTTCTGGAACGGCATGGGAAGGCGGTAGAAGAGCAGCGGTTTTCCTCAGAAGACGCGCTTTTAGAAGCAATCCGGGAACGTCTTTCCCTTGCGGAAGACAAGGAAAGGGATGGGGACAAAAAACGATATGAAACGGCGGCGGTGCTGACGCTGACGCAGGAAGAAGCCTATGATCTGTACCGCCTGTTGAAACAAGAGGGGATCCAGGTCTCCTATGTGGACCGGGACAGCTCTGTGTTCCAAAAAGGTCTTACAGTGACTACATTCTATCTGGCAAAAGGACTGGAATTCGATCAAGTATTCGCCTTGTGCTGGGATAAGAGGAATCCGCTGTGGAAACAGGCCCAGTATATCTGCGCCACCAGAGCTCTGCATGAGCTGTATGTATATGGAATAGAAGAAAACAATAGATAATGTCAGAAAGGAAAAAGACGTGAAGATTACGCTGATCGCAGTAGGTAAGCTGAAAGAAAAATATTTGAAGGAAGCCGTCAGCGAGTACAGCAAACGGCTGGGAAGATACTGTAAGTTAGAGATCATCGAAGTGTCGGACGAGAAGACGCCGGAGCAGGCCAGCCAGACGGCAGAAGAGCAGATCCGGGAAAAGGAAGGGGAACGGATCTTAAAGCATATCAAGGATGATATGTATGTGATCGCTCTGGAGATCCAGGGAAAGATGCTTTCTTCAGAAGAACTGGCGGCCAAGATGGAAGGTCTGGGAATCCAGGGAAAAAGCCATATTGCTTTTGTGATCGGCGGGTCAATTGGCTTGGGGAAGGAAGTTCTTAAGCGGGCGGACGAATCCTTAAGTTTTTCCAAAATGACGTTTCCCCATCAGCTGATGCGGGTGATACTGCTGGAGCAGGTGTACCGGGGATATCGGATCATAAATGGGGAGCCGTATCACAAGTAAGTGCGGTTTTTCGTATTTGGGTATGATATGCGGTGAAGTTATGGATCATATGGAGTATTTGAACGGGAGTGGACAGAGGTTTCACTCCTGCTTGTATAAGCGAGAAATCAAATGACAGGGGAATACGCGAATGATATAATAAAGTAAATGGTTTGGCAAATTGGAAGATGCGGAGATGAAATAAAGTGAATGGTTTCTGGCTGTTGATCCCATTTTTAGCAGTAAGATTTGGACTATTATTAATCATACGTAAAAGTGCTATTCAGCGTGCAGGATATTTTGCCCCAGTACAGGGAACTGAAAAAATAGCCTATTATATCTACCAAGTATCAAATATAGGATTGCTTTTATATCTGCTTGTAACAGCAGTAAAAATCGACTTTTCAATATACTTTTATTTGGGATTCGTATGTTATATTTTAGGTATTGTTTTATGTGCTATTTCTATTATGTTTTTTGCTTTCCCTAATGCTGAGGGATTAAATATCAATGGTATTTATCAATTCTCACGAAATCCAATGTATGTGGCCTATTTTATTTGCTTTATTGGTATGTCTTTATTAACACAGTCTTTGATACTGCTTGGAATAGTAATAATATTTCAAGTTTCAGCTCATTGGATTATTCTTTCAGAAGAAAGATGGTGCATAAAGAGATTTGGTAAGAGTTATGAAGAGTATATGAAGAAAGTCCATCGCTATATTTAGGTGAATCCTAAGTTGTAGAGTATAAAATTGGAAGTTGGAGGGATAATATATGGCTAATTCATATCAGATAATAGATGAAAAAACATGGGAAAGGGCAATTCATTGTGCTGTATTTAGAAACAGTATTGAGCCTGCTTTTTGCGTGACATTTGAAGTGGATATTACAAATTTTAAGCACATGGTTAAGAAAGAAGGATTATCCTTTACGTTAGCTATGGTATACGCAGTATGCAAATGTGCTAATCATATAGAGGCTTTTCGCTATCGTTTTGTAGATGGGAAAGTTGCCCTTTATAATAAAATAGATACCGCCTTTACCTATTTGAACGAGAATACGGGTTTGTTCAAAGTGGTAAATGTTCCAATGTTAGATGATTTGAAAGAATACTGTGAGTTAGCAGCAAAAACAGCAGAAGAACAAAAAGAATATTTTACAGGACCATTAGGAAATGATGTTTTCCAATGTTCTCCAATGCCTTGGGTTACATATACTCATATATCGCACACAAACTCAGGAAAGAAAGATAATGCAACACCTCTTTTTGATTGGGGAAAATATTATGAAAAGGATGGAAGAATCATGATCCCTATTTCCGTGCAGGCGCATCATTCATTTGTAGATGGTCTGCATATCGGACAGTTTGTGGATGAACTGAAAAGATTTTTAAATGAATACTAAATCCTAATTGGTAAGGGAGATGACTTTGTGAAAAAATTAAGTGAAGACGCTGAAAAAATAATGTCAGAACGATTTGGAAAAGATACCATTATTGCATTGGCAACAGTAGAAAATGAAGTGCCTTTTGTACGTTATGTAAATGCTTATTATGAGAATGGTGCATTTTATATTATTACATATGCACTTTCAAATAAAATGAGGCATATGGAAAGCAACTCTACTGTGGCAATAGCTGGTGAATGGTTCACGGCACATGGAAAGAGTATTAATTTGGGATATTTCAGGAAAGAGGAAAATTACTGGATTGCCGAGAAATTAAAAAAAGTATTTTCTGAGTGGATCGACAATGGACATAATAATTTTGATGATGAGAATACTATAATTTTATGTGTAGAATTAACCGATGGACTGTTACTTTCACATGGAACAAAGTACGAGTTTTAGTTTTCAGTTTCCGGTTTGTATGGCAGATCCTAATTGAAAATATTCTTAATAGGATATAATAGTAGCGTATAAGAAGCAGGGAGGAATGATGATATGATGTATCCATTTATGACATTGAATGATGAAACGGAAATTGTTCATTCTGACATGCAGGAAAAGGGAACAGTAAAAGTGTATATTGAGAGACCTGATGAACAATATGGTTTTAAACATGCCGCATGCTGGCTTCCGCATTATAAATGGGAGGATATCTATCATTTTTCAGAAGAAGAGCTTAAGCAGTTTGAAGAAATAATAAGATCAACTGCTCATCTTATTATTGAATTCTCTCGAGAAGGGGGCTTTGAAAATGCCTCAAATCTTTAGAATGGGAGAATACCACGTACATATCGCAAAAGGAAAGCCTTCTGAAAATGCAACAAAGGTACTGATATTATTCAGAAATGGTTTACATATTTTGGAGAGATAAGTTATTATTGTTGATTTTTTATTGGACCGCACTTGAGTACGTTATAGGGAGTGATTGAGAATGACAAGAGGACTGTTATATCAGGCAATATTAAAATTTGTACTTGGTGTAGTCATTATAGGAATACTAATATTTTTACCGGCAGGAACATTCGATTATTGGAACGCATGGCTATTCATGGGAATATTGTTTATCCCAATGTTTTTTGCAGGAATTGTGATGATGATTAAGAATCCAGAATTGCTAAAAAAGCGTTTGAACGCGAAAGAGGAACAACCAGAACAAAGTCTTGTTATCAAACTTAGCGGTTTAATGTTTATTTTAGGATTTGTTATCGCAGGATTGAACTTTCGTTTTAAGTGGATTATGTTATCAGACTGGGTTTCGTGGGTAGGCGCAGTTATATTTTTATTTTCGTATCTTCTTTATGCAGAAGTATTAAGGGAAAATACCTACTTATCACGAACGATAGAAGTACGGAATGGGCAAAAGGTCATTGATATTGGACTATATGGGGTTGTTCGACACCCTATGTATGCTGTAACCATTTTTCTGTTTCTTTCAATGCCATTGATACTTTGTTCTATTATCTCTTTTGCTATTTTTCTTGCTTATCCTGTAATTATTGCAAAAAGAATTAGGAACGAAGAAGCTGTTCTTGAAAAAGACTTGGACGGATATATTGAATACAAAAAGAAAGTAAGATATAAAATCATACCGTTTTTATGGTAATACGACAAATTGAAATTTATCTGTACACAATATGATGTCTAAGCTATAATAAAATTAATAGTATTTAGTATTTAAAAAGTGAGCTGTGAAGATGGAGGTATATGTATGCCGGAAATTGCTTTATTTTATGGAATAAGGATTACTATGTATTATGATGATCATAATCCACCTCACTTTCATGTGGAGTATAATGGAAAAAAAGCTTTGATCGATATAAACGATGCCTGTGTTTTGCAAGGGGCATTGCCGTCAAGACAACTGAAGCTTGTGTTGGCATGGTGTGTGATCCATCAGGATGAACTAATGCAGAACTGGGAACTTGCGAAGGATGGAAAACCATTAAACAAAATCAATCCGTTGGTTTAAATATGAAGGAGGCGCTGTAATGTTAGATTATATTCCGACTGTGGTCCAGGTAATACCGTATGAAGATTATACTGTGGATATATATTTCGATGATGGGAAAATTGTGTGCTGCCATGCAGAAAAGGATCTGTCACCTGGCATTTTTGATCGGATAAAGGCGTATCACATTTTTATGAATAAATGTATGGTTTTAAATGGTACATTAGCCTGGGATATAGCTGGAGGAAGAAATGTAAACGAGTGTATTGATATTGATCCTTTATATTTGCACGAATTAGAAAAAAGTAAAGAAAGAATAGCATGAATTATGTTTCGCTCCCTTTTGGCATGAGCGAGAAATAGAATGACAGTGTTGAGGATTATATGGCTGAACGAATTTCGAAAGAGGCTTTCTGGGAACTGGTTAAGTTTAAGTATCCTACACATCAGATTGTATTCTGTACAGAGAAGGCGTTACAGACTATCAAATTTGAAGGGAGTTATTCGTTATGACAAACAAATTTTTCCCGGAAGAGCAGATAACCGAGAACGATCTTTATTTTCTATGTTATATGATAGAACGTGTGGCGAGGAAATTACATCAGAAAAACAAATATGTTGTTAATTCTATAGCGAAAGATGAGTGGGTGTGTCTGATCAGCCTGGCTAATGTACTCCATTGCGAGAATCCTCTGAAAATTGAAGCTGAATGGATTGAAGAGTATAAGCTGGTAAAAGGGAATTTTGATATAACGGATGTGGATTTAGAACTGGTAGACGAGATCCCATCAGAAACACAGATGGGCAAGGTGTATACAAGGCTGATTCTGTCAACGTTACAGCCGGAGGAAGATTGTATTGATGGAATGATCCGGGTATATAACGATGAAATATGTGACACGATTGATAATTACAACAGCAGTGCATATTATGAACCGTCTTATGTGATTACAAGAGCTTATAATAATGGAGGATTTTAAAAAGTAGAAAACCGCACTTGCATACGTATGGAGAGCCGTATCATAAATAAGGACGGTTTTTCGTATTTGGGTATGGGATAGTGGGAAGCAATGAATCATGAAAAGTGTTTGGAAGGGAGTGGACAGATGATGTTCCGCTCTCTTTTTGTATGGGCAAGAAAGACAATGACAGGGAAATAAGCGAATGGTATAATGAAGTAAAACTAGGTCGACAGATTGGAAGTTGTCGAATTGGCAGATAGTGTCAATAGTTGATAGTGTCAATAGTTTTTCGCAAAATCAAAACCTAGCCGTTTAGCAGCCGGTAG
>OGYF01000178.1_pt1 | contig 72158 bp, 79 predicted proteins | sample 1576451 | NCBI WGS metagenome assembly OGYF01 (sample SAMEA3541505, study PRJEB24748) | human gut metagenome | biome: human gut; feature: human-associated habitat; material: faeces | place: China | collected 2012
AGCTTCACATCCTCATCGGTTTCAAGATCACGCGGGGTGGTCGTGCTGTTGCCTACTGATTTAATGACTATCTCGCTGCCATAGGGGCTGACCGGGGATTGATCGTTACCAAGCGCAAACTGTTTGAGGATCAAGCCGATTTTGCCGAATATCCCATGCAGGGTACTGTCCGGGGCGGTTGCAAGCTCTCCGATGGTGTAAATGCCGTAATTTCGAAGCTTACGCATCGTTGCCGCGCCGACGTAGAGCAGGTCGGATGCCGGCAGCGGATAGACAATTGCCTTGTAGTTGCTTTTTGACAGCATCGTCAGGCCGTGCGGTTTGCGGTAGTCGCTGCCCAACTTCGCCGTTACTTTGTTCCAGCTCGCGCCGATGCTGACCGTAATACCGAGTTCTTTCCAGATGCGCTGTTGTATCTCTTTTGCCAGCGTCTCGCTACGTCCAAACAAGCCCTCGCTGCCAGTTACGTCGATCCAGCACTCATCAATGCCAAATGGCTCTAACTGGTTCGTATACTCCAGCAGGATTTCCCGCACCAGACGGGAGAATCGGACATACAGTGGAAAATTCGGCGGAAAGATGATAAGGCCGGGGCATTTCCGTTTGGCCTGCCAGATGGCTTCCCCGGTCTTGACCCCGTATTGCTTGGCAATTTCATTTTTCGTCAGGACGATGCCGTGACGCTGTTCCGGATCCCCTCCAACGACAACTGGTTTGTCTCTGGCTTCCGGATGATGCAAACACTCCACAGATGCATAAAATTTGTCACAGTCGACATGCATGATTGAGCGTTCCATTGTTCGCCTCCGCAAGAACGTTTGTTCTAGTATATGATAGTTCCGCGAAGCTGATTCGTCAAGCGAGAAGTTTTTCCAGCGGTGGAACTTTACAAATTCTTCCTTTTGTCGTGATCTTCTGGGGGTGAATGGTTTAAAATTATGATACCATCTTAAATGGTTGCTTTTTGGTGAAAAATATGGTATTTTGGATAAAATAATTCATATGGGGTGGTTTTGAATGACATGTCCAAAATGCGGTTCTGAAAATGTGCTGGTAACCAGCGAGCAAACCAGCGCAAAGACCAGCGGAAAAGGGGCGGGGTGCCTGTGGTCAATTGGACGCTGGTGTTTGATTATTTGTACCTGTGGGCTTTGGCTTCTCGTCGGAAAGCACAAAGGGAAAGGGAAAACCAAAATTAAAAACAGTACCGTTGCTATTTGTCAAAACTGCGGCAACAAGTGGAGCGTTTAAGTGCTCATCGAGGCCTCCTCAATTTTGAGGAGGCCTCTTTTCTTTCATCCCACTTCCGACACCGGCATGTACGTCGGCTTTCCGTGCGTCATCACATCGAATTCCAGCGGGGCCACATCTGTGCTTTCTCCGCCGCCGATCGCGGTTACGCTGACCACTGCGTCGAACGCAAGCTTCGCGCCGGAAGGGAATTCCCACTCGAATTTCGTATCGCAATCCGTGCCGGATTTCCATGCGAGGCCTGCAACATAATCGTTACCGGGATCACCAGGGCACAGCTTGCCGGAGAGGGATACCGTCAGCGCTTTGCCGGTCGTCATGCGCTTCATCCAGCCCTCCGCATCCATCGGTGTCCATTCCTGCACGCTGCCGTCGATCGAGACGGAGAAGCTCGTCATTTCCGCGATGGGCACCATTTCCTCTGTGGTGCTGGACCGCCCGGATTTGCTGATCTTAAATTTATTGTCAAAGACCGGAAAAACACCTGTTTTCGGCATCAAACATCATTCCTTTCTGTAGCATATCTTTAGGTTGATCACATACTCATACACTTTTTTCACATCCCGTCCGACTGGAACCGGGGCGGCACCAGGATCGACGAAAACCACCTGTATGCCGCCCATCTCGATATGAGACAGGCCATAGAGCTTTTCATACAGCTCTATGGCTTTCTTTTCCGCCGCAGAGGGGTTCGTCGTCCAGTGGACGAGCAGTGTCACATATTTGTAAGCGTACCGAGTGTAGGCCTCACCGCCGATGCAGATGCGCTGGCCGCCGGATGCGCGGTTATCGTTATACACGCCTACACACCGGTCATAGTTTGCGTCGATCGCGCCGACGGTCACGCGGCCTTCCAGCTCTGCATCCTGCTGGAGCAGCCATCCGGCGACCTGTTCAAGGGTCAGGGTCACAGCTTTGCCTCCTCTTTATATAACTCAGCAAATTTATCCTGTGCGAAGGTCTCACGCCTGCCACCAGGCTGCCAAGGCTCCAACCAGAGGCCGCCAGCGTTGGGGTTGTTGACGGTCTGGAAGTTGTACTCTGGATGATAGTACAGGCGGCGGGCCTGCGGGGCGTCTGTTGTGAGCAGGGACACGATTTTGCCATCGGAACGAAAGGTTTCGGCGAAAGTAGAGTTGTTTTGCATGTCTCCGCTGTCATAAGGCATGACCTGCTCTTTGACAACATCTGACCTCAATTCATCCACCGTTTCCTCCACCGCGCGCAGAACTGCCTTTTCTAACTTTTCGATCGCTGCATAGTCAAGTTCGATTCGGATGCCGTCCATCAGACCAACTCCAGTTGCGTATAATTTACCGTGCCGTCCGGGTTCCGCGCGCGGGATGCGCTGTAGATCACCCGGACGGTTTCTGCCCCGGCACCGCGGATAACCACCTCGCCAGCGATATCCCGGCCCGGTGCAATATCGCCGGGGATCAACGCGCAGGCATTGAGCTGGATGAACTGCCGTTCGGCGTTCATGACCTGCCGGGATCTCTCGGAGTAATTGCATTTGCCTTCAAAAACGGTCTCTTGTTTCGGCGTACCGTCGAGATTCAGGCCCGTTTGCAGCTGCACGGTGATCGGTGTGCAGCAGGCCTGCGACGGCACGAGCTGCGGCCATTTCAAGCGCGTCACCCCCAATCCAGCCCACGGTAGGTGAGCCCCGATTGCTGCAAGAGCGCATAAATGCTGCGCAGGGTACTGACGCCATCCTGCTGTACCAACATGGATTTATCCCACGACATGGATACCCCGTTGATCGCATAAGAGGAGAGCGGATTGCTGAGCAACTCGCCATATTCGCGCAAAAAATCCGCCTGTAAGCAGACAGCCCTTGTCACAAGCTCCTTCTGCCGCTCCGCCAGTCGATCAAATCCTTGACCGATAATCCGGTTGAAGGTCAAGCTATCAATGTCATACTCGGCGGATTCCAAATTTTGCTGCGTTGCGTCTCCTTCCGGGCAGATACGCATGTAGTCATCTATCGTAACATAACGCATCCTTGCATCAATCCTTCTGCTCTTTTACCTTTTTCAAGGCCTCCTGTGCGGTTTTGAGCTGCTTTTTCAGGGCGGTGTTCTCGTTGGCCACCGTCTGGAATTTGTCGTAAGGCACGGTTTTGCCTGCGCCATGCCGCACGAGTTTTCCGCTGTCGTCGAGGATGTCAAAGCCCTCCTTGACATAACGTTCCTGCTGCGTCTGATCGATCGTATAGACCTTGTTTCCCTTTGTTGCCTTCATTTTAGTCCCTCCTTCAAGCGCCCACGGCTTCCGCGTTCATGGCGACGCCTGCAACCTTGTTTTCGATCAAGAATAGGTCGCCGTAGTTGCGGTTCTGATAGAGGTAGCCATCGGCTGTACGGCTATCCGTGCCAGGCGTAAACAGTTTGATATAGCTGTATTTATCCCGGCAGATGACCGCCGACGGGTGCAGGAGGATAAAGTTAATCTGCTTCGCGTCGGATGCAGGGACGCAGCCAGTAGTAAAGTCATACTTCGTCTTCATGCGGGCGGCGGGTACCATTTTGATCTGCACATCGTCGAGGCTGTGCACCTGGCGATTGATCCCGCCGGCGGAGGATACGCTCATCACGCGCTGGATGCCTTCGGCTTCTTTGATGATCTTGCGCGCTGTGGGCGTTGCGTAAATGATGCGGCCTTCTTCCGGTACGCCGGCCTCGTCCATTTTCGCCATATATTCATCAAACATTTCAAGGATGACCTGTTTGGTGAGCGCCGTAGAATCTGGCGTTGTGCCATATTCCAACAATTCGGTGTGCAACTTGGAAAATCGATAGGAATCCTTCTCGGGGATCGCCTGTTCCTCCTCAAAGGTCGTCTGGATGTTGGCGACAGATAAAACGAGGTTTGTTTCGTCAATATCCATCGGATCAATGAAAAATTCCACGTCTCGGTCATGGGCGAGCTTTTTCGGCTCCCAATCGTTGGACATGGTGCCGGCATTAAATCCAGCGGTACGGGTGTGATCCTTATACCCGCTCAGGGACATGCGAGGCAATTTGATTGTCTGTGCATTAATAAACTGCACGCCAGGATTGCTTTTGGTAAGCGCATCGGAGCACAGCTCCCGCGCATACTTCTGCGCGAGCTGGCGCGCAAAGGTTTCGGCGTAATCGTATGCAGCCATTGGTCATCATCCTTCCTATTTTGTGTTGTTTCCGAAGATCGCGGCGAGCGCATCGTCATCGGTCTTTGGCTGATTTTCGCTCCCTCCAGCTCCTACCCGGAATCCGCCGGAATTGTTCTTCTGGTCGTCCTGCTTTTTCCATTCGGGATGGCGCTTGAGGACTTCCTTCAACGCTTCTGCAACGGCGTCCTCGTCGAGTTCATCCCCCGATTTTTCGACAGCATGCATGGCAAGCAGCACTGCGTCCTCCACTGCTTCGGGTTTTACACCCTCCTTGTATGCGGCAAGCTGCGCGCGGGTTTCGACAATCTCCCGATGGAGGGCAGCGCTGTTGTCCTCGGCAGGCTCACCCTCGCCCTCTGCGTGAGAAGCTGACGGAGGGGCAGCGGGTGGCTGCTGGGCCTGCTTCTGCTTTTTGAGCCAGTCCTTTTCTGCGCGTTTTAGACGCGTGTTGATCAGAGCGTCAAGCTCCTCCTGTGTTTTTGGCAGATTGGGCTCTGTCCCTCCACCGGGAGGATCGGCCGGGGGCGGAATCTGGTTGTTCGGGTTTTTGTCGGGATTCTCTTGGGGAGCCGGTTCCGCAAACAACTGGAGCTGCGGCCTCAAAAAGGTTTTGCTGTTCTGTACGGTGGTTCTCAACATTGCATATCGCTCCTTTTATAGCCTGTCGGCTGTTATCCTTGCAGAGTTTTACGCCTTGCAGCACGTTTTGGGCATAAAAATGACCCGCATTTCTGCGGGCAAATTTAGCAGGGCTTCCGCCCGCCTCCCTTGCGCTTTGGCATTGTCCTCACCTCCTTCAAATGGACATGAAAAAGCGCCTGCCGGATGGCAAGCGATTTGATATTTTAACATATAAAGGCATAAAGCAAGGGAAGTCCGCTTTTAGCAGGCTTCCCTCGTGAAATGGCAATTGGCGGGTGTGCCCCTTCCCGCATTTCTTTTGACTCAGAGGGTGCGTAGCAGCACAATCTCTACTTCAATTGCCTGATTTCAGCATGTTTTAATCGTCTCTATGGTTCGGACACTTGGAACATATCTTCTCATAGTCATCAGGAGTAAAGGCCTCCTGCGGAGCTGTCCACTGCGGCGCGCCGTCATCCACTACCATACAGATATCAAAGCAGATGGCAACGTCTATTTCTTCGCCCATCAGCGGGCAAAACACCTTATCTTCCATACCGCTTTAACGCCTCCAATATCTTTTTCACCTTATCGTCAAATTCCTCTGGCCCAAACGCCGTGCGTATCGATTGCTTTTCCCGATCGACATATATAACGCCCTGATCGGAATAATATCGCTCAAACCGGCCATTCCAAACGGTGACGGAAGCCTTTGCATTTTTGATCATTTCCTGCGCCTGTTCCTGCGTAATATTGTGCTTCCGCTGTAAATTGATATGTTCATCGTCAAATTGCAACGCTTCGATCTCTAGCGGCTCCGGATCTAAGTGGAGCACGCCGCGGATGCCAGATTCACGTTTGATCTCTGCATTCAGTATAGCATCTTTTTGGGAATCTTCCAACGGTATTCCGTATGTTTTTTCACGCCAGTAGTCCCTACGCAGCACATCCTTATGTTCCCCGATAAATTCCCGGACGTTTTTTTGTGCCTCCCGCGCCTTTTGCTGACACGCTTTCTTCTGGACTTCGTCGAGCGTGCCTTCAGCCATACGCTTCCACTTGCGCACCTCGCGTTCCAGCCCGCGTTGCTGCTGCTCCAAGGCGGCGGTTTTTCGGATTTTATCCCCATCCATATCCATTGGCGGCGGGATCGGGTCGCCGCGCCTCCATGTCATCAGCGTATGCCGACAGTTTGGGTGGAACAGCCCTTTATTGACCGCAACGGAGAGCAGCATATACCAATGGCCGTCATTGCTCAAACCCCGGTCGCCGCTACGCTCTCCTGCCCACGCGCCCCAAACATCATCAATGTATACCTTGCCCTGCCAGGGCAGGCACGTTTCTGAGCAGGCGCCGTACTGGCTGACCAGTACCGTATCCACGCCGAATTCAGCCCGGCGCTGCGCTTCGCCCAACAGCATAGACCGGGTTGCAGCGGTGCGCAGGGCCATCTGCGCATAGTCGGCAATGTTGACCCGCCGCCCGTCTTTATACTCCACACAGTAAATCCCCTGCGCTAAAAAGCCCTTCACCGCCATATCGATTGCCTGCGGCAGGGTAATAGCCCCTGCTGACATAGACAATTCCACGCGAGAAATCGTTTGCCGGTAAGCATCCTCCATCGTGCGTAGGGCGGCGCGTTCCACACGGGATTCCGTCGTCTGGATTTCATCAATAAGGGAGTTCAGGCGACGGTGATTCACTCCAAAGAAATGATCGTCTTGGATGGACTGCTCCGCGCGTTCCGGATCAATCTCAATCAGTTCCTGCTGCGTTTGCTCCCAACCCTCATCAAACTGTTCACGGAGCATCTGCTCTGTAGCTTCGTCGATTACGGGTCGGTATTCTTCCATTAGGGCCTTGTTTTGCTTGCGGTACTGCTCCAGATTGCGGATTTTGAGTGCCTGCCAAGCAGGCCAGCGAAACTTTTCATTTTGTTCCCACTCCTTGTGCCCGGCAAGATTGCGAGCGAGAGATGCAATCAGCCGCAATTCCATTTCCTCAAACAACCGGGCGATCTGCTGCCACGTCATACCACCACAGCCTCAGTGGGCAACTTATCCCGCAACCCTCCGCCGATAGACGGTTCTGAAAGTTCTTCGATTCCACGCAGCGCTTTGATACGGGCAACCTCGGCGGCTTTCCATTCTGCGTCTTTGCTGTTACCCCACATCTGATCAACCTGCGTTTCGATGCTCATGGTGGCGGCCGCAGCGGCTTGATTAACCGTCTCAACGCGGGCGTCAAACGACGGCGCGCCGTACTCTCCAAACCCGACAGACGGATTATAAACGCCAGGGGCCTCCCCTCGCATGAGATCATAAGTCGTCAGGATTACACGGATGAGCTGCGGCAGTACCTTTTCGAGCACGCCCGTTATCGTATTGCGCGTATAGCCTGTGACGTCCTTTTTTTCCCGCTGTGCCTCTGCGCTGCTCCTTTTTCCCACATCGATGCCCAAGGTGGCCGGTGAGACAATACCCTGGAGGCACATATCAAGAGCGGCAAGATAGGAGGACAAAAACGCTTCATACCGAATTTCCGGCTGGACCATTTCGATTTTGCTTGTGTCATTTTCGCCGGACGCAGATTCCGTCACAATATATTCGCTTCCGAAATCATTCATCCGCATTATCTTGCCAGTTTTAGGGTCGGTGGGAACAAGATCTCTTGGAATGTATTTCTTGACACGGCCCGCACGGATCGCATCCCACCATTGGCTGATAACCTCATCAAGCGCGTCGAAATCGTCAAGCTTGCTCTCATAGATCGCCTTGCCCCGCCCGGAAAACTTGGGGCTATCATAGAACTTCAGCGGTACGGCCATTATGAAGCCGCCATCAAATTCGACCGGTTTCAACCCTGCGAGTTCTGGAACACAGTCGAGCGATACCTCGTGTTCGCCCTCGAATAGCGCATAGCTGACACTGCCTTTGCGGTAGGTTTCACAGAGCCGGTATTCCCGGTGTTTTTCCCGGTAAGTCGTCCAAAAGCGTATTCCTGTGATCCGGCCGTTTTTGTGAATGTATTCCACACGGTCGGCTTCGTAAAACTCCACGTGGGGGTAAGGGGAAGCTTCCGGATCCTTCGGATCGTCGATCATGATTTTCCAGGCCCCGTCTCCCGATTTCAGCGCGCCGGCAATGCCTTTACCCACCGCATCCTGAAAATCCAGCTCCTGCGTGATATCCTCCCATGCTTGCTTACCTGCGTCCCGATTAAACTCAACGTCGTCCATATCCGATTTAACGAGATAGGCAAGCGTATCCACAAGGATTGCAGGAAGACCACTGTGAATTTTTCGCAGCTTCAGGTTGTTGCTTGGAACTGCTGCCCAAAACCGCGCTGCGTTCGTGCCGTCCTGTGCGCCGAGCTGCTTATATAACTGCTCCAGCTCTGCGGCCTCTCCGCGATACCAGATTTGATTGCGAATCACCGAAGCTTGATGGCTCAGCGGTTCCTGAAGAACAATGCTATTTTGCGCCGCGGGCTGAATTTGCAGCCAATTGCGAAGCATACTTTTCACCTTCTCCCCAAATTTACTCATTGATGCGTTCCTCCTCGCCCGATCCGGTTTTTGTAGGGCAGCCACGAATACTGATCGGCGTTAATCGCATGATCGTGGCCGTCCTCCGGCTCGTTATCCCTGTCTTCCTTCCAACTGTAGGTGTTCAGTTCGTCAATCTCAGGCTTACAGTAGTCCTCCACCAGTAGAAAATACCCACTCGCCATCCATCCGGATTGCAGATTGATACGGTCAATAATCTTCGTCTTTTTCCACGCGGGCACAAAGTCATAGATGCTTCCGTGCAGCCGCTTGTATTTCTGGCATTCGATGATTGTGGCCTCGTCCGCAGAATCAATAAAGACGTTACGTGCGAACAGTCCGAAGAGCGCCCGGTATTTTTCGAGAAATGCGATCAACAGCGGCGGAATATCGCTAGGTGCCAATGCCGTTACGCGATCCCGATTGTTATGTATCTCCGCAGCCAAGGTAATCTTCTGACGATTGGCCGTGATCCCGGAGAAAACAAACGCAAATGCATCTGCGGATTGCTGGGAATACGACGTATCTACACCAGCGGAAGCTTGAATAAATTTGATTTTATCTGCCTGCATCTGTTCTAACAGCCATTTTGCTGTGATCAGATTATGCGGCTGCAAGTTGAAAACAAGCCCTGTCGCCCGGCCCCGCAGACCTTCGATTTTGTTCTTGTAGAGCTTTGTTCCTTTGGGGACGCTGTTTATAATCTGCTGCACCTTATCTGGCGGTAGGCCTAAATTGTGAGCAAAAGAAAAGAACCAATGCACCCAACCGGGCTTTGGTTCTTCTTTGAGCATTTCTAAAATTTCTTTTGGAGTTTCTTCCTCCCACTCCGGAAGCGGTCTGGAATGGTTGATGTATTCCTCGTATACCGGCAGGCCAGGGTCATCCGGGTTCAGCGTGGCGAGCAGGTAATCACAGCGCATCGACGCTTCGCGTACAAACTCCATGTCCGCAATATTGATCTCGTCAATATACAGGCATCCGTACTGGCCGCCCAGTGCCTTTTTCCAGCGGGCTTTGTTGTCATAACCGAGAACATATATCACCTTATCGCCAGATGATGGGTGGAATAGCAGATGGGGGAGGGAGTTTTTGCCCTTACCGCCGGCATTGTATTCGACCAAGCTCCCAAAGTCATCAAGGATGCCAAGGTCTTTGTTGATAATGTTTTTTTCAATCGTCCCTAGGTCAAGACCGGCCAAGATGTGGATCTTCTTCGGGCTCTCGGCCACGCGCAGCATAAACTTGAACAGGCCGACAGTCGTCTTTCCTGCTGCCGTTGTGCCTTCAAGAAATTCAACTGGCGCATTGCAACGCAGAAATGACTGGTACTTATCCGACAAGATCAGCCGGTCATCCACCGCCATTCCCCCGAAGCTGGCTCAAAATGTCGTCAAGCTTCTTCTGGCCAGTGTCGAGTTGGCCTTTCACCTCAACCCGATCGGTAAACATCCCGATGTGCTTGCCCAGCAGTTCCAACGCCTTCAACTTGTCGGCCAGCCGGATTTCTCGCTCTACGATTTCTCCGTCATCCGTCGGAATGTTTTTGACCTTAACGCTGGAAATGGCCGCAGTATCGTCGGCACATGCTCCATCGATGACCGTCGCTTTGTTCATATCAATCACATCAGAGGCGTTTACAAAAGCAACTCTGGCCAACTCGCGGACGACGCGGTCAGCATTTACACCGGTGCGCTTTGACCGTTCCGCCATCGCTTTGTCTATGCGCGCGCGTATTTCAGGTTTTTTCAGGTTTTCACTTCCCACCGATCCCGCACTCTCGGGTTTGTATCCTGCACGAATTGCAGCCTGCGTCGCATTTAAATCAATGAGGTATTCTTCGCAAAAGAGTTGCTGTTTCTTGGTCATTCGCCACCTCACCACCTCATTTATAATTTATATCGGTACAAAAATAGCGAACCGCCTGGGGAAAGGCAGTCCGCTGGTATTGGTTTAGTTGCCGGAATACTGGCCTCCGGCGGAGCCTCGCGTTGCTCTTCCCCGCGCAAGTCAGCCTTTCGGCAATCAAGGTTTTTGGTGGGGCTCCGGGATTCGAACCCGGTCTCGACCTGTTGCCCCACGATAGTCCCCGGTATTACCGCCCCGGGGAGGCGGTGAAAAGAGAGAAAGGCATGAATGAGACTTGAACACATCTCATCAACTGTATGATATCACATATCGATGCGACATTTGCGACAATATTAATTTCTCTCTAGGTATCTATAGCAAATTTTGCTTACGCTTTTATCCGTATGGTTTCCACCCACGCTATCCGCAACCTGCTGCCAGCTGAGGCCATTGACGTACCGTAAGGACAATATCTGCCGTGTAAGGCTGTCCTCCACGCCATCTATGTACGCATTCAGCCGGTTCATCTCATCCCAGCAGCGAGCCTTGCGGTTGTCGATCATTGACCGCAGGTCAGCGATCCGCACGGCAAAGCGTCCGACCTTATCCGACGTTCCGCTGCCGTGGGGCATGCCGGTGATCACCTGCGTGGTGCTCTCGGCCAGACATTCCAGCTCTTCAAGTTGCCGCTCCAACTGCACAATCTCCCGATTCAGGTAATACAGTTGGGACATTTCCTTGACGGTCAAAGCTCACCCCTCCCTCTGATTGTCCGCCCTGAATAGCCTTTTGTTGCAGACTGCGCAATAAGCATAGGCACCATTGCGATAACTGAGCAGGTTGTACATGCCGCTGTTGTCCGCTTCGCTGCCATCAAATCGATAGAAGTATCTAATCATCCCACGAGCATAATCCTTGGTGTAGTACCCAACATCTGACCCGCAATAAGGGCACCGAGAGTAGACATCCGGGTCAAGCTTTATGTTCTCGGCGTCTTTGACGGTCACTTTTTCACCTGCTTTCGGGGCAACTTTTTAAGATATTCAAAGCTGGCGTTCATCGTATCGCCTGTACGGCGCAGATAGTTGAACAAGCCGTTACCGGTATCATCCGCCAAAACCCTGTGAAATTTAACTTGCGCCACTCCACGTGGATCGTCCAATACCTTTACGACTTCCACCACGGCTTTGGATTTGTTTTCTTTGCCAAATGCGTACAAGCAAAAGTCCCCAGGTTCAAAGCTGGCAGAGCTATTACTTTCGCGGTAGTCAACGGCCTTCACAGTCAAACCCATCCCTCCTCACACAACGTTTAAACGGACACAGCCCGCCATCTAGCAGCCACACACACCGCTCATCCGGGCATTGCGGCTGATCTGGCGGTAGTTTAAGGCTGCACAGGCGTTGGACGGCACAGAGCTTGCCGGGGTCGATGTCGGACATGGTGGTCACTCCTTCGCTTCTTTGATTCCAAATGCCACAAAGCCATTTTTCAACCCCCAGCCGTTCAGTACGTAGGTAATCACATACGTTTTATCTGCGATCGGATGACGGCACAGTTTGCGCGGATCATACGGCTCAAACTGTACAAGATCACCTTTCTGATATCCCCGGTCGTTTTCGCGGACTTCAAAGCACTTGTCTCCATTCAGCACATCGTCGCAAAATTGGACGCTTAACTTGATATGATGGCATTTTGGCATTGTTTACTGATCCCCTTCCTTGATTCCCCAGGCCTCGCGCGCCCGCTCATAAACGCCCGCTCGCTGCAAACAGCGATATTTGCATGTAGGGCACCATTTGTGATGTGCCGGCCAGTATTCCGGCTTTGCAATGGCCTTGATTGCCAGGAATCTTAACCGACACAACACATTGGCGTGGATACGGGCAGTATATATGGCGCTATACGCCATGTAGCGGATTTTCCGTTTCATCATTGTGCCTCCTCATAAGCAATCCTCTGCCCGCACTCCGGGCAGGTATATACGACCGTGTGATATAACGTGTATTGCTTAATCGCCTGTTCCGGCGGTTTGCTCTTGCGTATTTTTCGCATCGGATTGCCTCCGTTTGTTAATCTTCTGCTCAATGAGCCCATAACTGACCATTTCGCCCCGCAGTAGACACAGGCATTTTACCGCGGCCAGAAGAAGATCAGCATAATCATCCGTATCGACCGTTTGAATAATCTGTGTCAGGACGCAACCCGAAGCTTTCACCGCCTCCAGCTGCCCACGCATGGCCTCCAGCCGCTTTTGCTCCCTGCCTTGCGCCTCCCGGTAAGACCGGCAGTATTGTTTCTTCTCCCGCTGCGCCTGTTCCTTTGGGATCCGTCTGCTGTAATAGTCCTGGTACAGCCTGCGCAGACAGAGATATGCATACTGCTCCGGCTGCCCAAGGCCGTCAGGCAGAGGCTCGTTGTGCATCGCGCACCGCTCAATTTCCTGCAACTCCATGACACACCTCACAGTATCTCCTCAAAGTCGTCCCGGCTACCTGGGGCGGTTTTCTCTTTCAGCCAGCCGTATTCCTTTACACCGTTTTCGAATCCTTTTTTGCTCGTAATCCGTTTTGATTTCCGACTAAAGTACAGCTCGACTTCCTGCCCCTTGCGGGTGATCCGCCCGGTCAGGCGGTTTTTCAGAACGGACAGTTTGCTGTCGCAATCCTCCGGGTTATCCTCATGCTTGTCTGCGTTGCTGGAATACGTCAGCACCACATCCGCCCGGTTCGTGATATCTGAACTGCCGGATACATCATCGTTCTCCAGCTGCTCCCGTGTCTTCTTCGGATGGGCGACCAGCAGGATCACCACATCATGCCGCACCGCGATCTGTTTTAGTTTCTTAACAAATGCGGATTGCGCCCGGTACAGATCCTCCTTTACCTCTACATCCATTGCTGTCATCAGGTTATCGATGCAGATGAATTTCACCCCGTACCGCCGGATCGTGTGTTCAATCGTTTCTGTCAGGCTCTCCAATTCCTCGCCGTCCACAGCATTGTTGTCGTAGAGATACGCCCGGTCCTGATACCAAAGGCCAATCCGTTCTGACACCCCTGGAGCCAAAGAGTAAACAGGCTCGTCGAACATATTGCGGCTTTCGACGATATGATTAGGGCCCGCCAACTGAAGATCAATCCAGCGGCGAAAATGGTAGTCCGGCAGCTCGCCACTGTAGGCCAGGGCGGAATAACCCTGGTCAAGCGCCTCTGCCATCAGCTGCCCCATGAAGGTGGACTTGCCCTCGCCGCGCCGGCCGGTGAGCAGGATGATCTGGCCGAAGTAGAAGCCGCCGATAATGCGGTCAAGCTCCGGGATCCCGGAGAAGATTCGCGGCAGGCTGTAGATATCCACGCTCTCCACGTCGGAGAGCCGTTTGACATTGCTCACAGGCGGCACTTCCGCATTTTCCACGGCGGTAAGGACTGCCTGCTTCCCATACTTACGAAAAATATCGTTTGCATCCTTCTCGCCGAGATAGTCCTCCATGCGGACCGCCTTGACGACGTTCGGCAGCCGCCGTTGCAAGGTATCCAGAAGCGTAATCTTCCCATGCTCGCAGTCGCCGAAAACGACAATCTCTTTGAACTGCACGATCCAGTCCCACACGTTTTCCAGGAACGTGAAGCCATTGCAGCCGTTCGGGACGGAAACCGCATTGGGAACCCCGCATTCTGCAAGCGTCAGGCTGTCAATCTGGCCTTCGGTAATGACCAGGCGGGCAAAGTCTTCGCACTGTGCCATGCCGAAGAGGACCGGCTTTGCGTCTTTTTCACACCACTCCTTGTTGCCCTTGCCGTTAAATCTCGTGTTGCGGTATTTGACATAAGCGAGAACGTTGTGCTCGTCGTAAAACGGGAAGACCAGGATGTCTGGCCGGTCCCTGCGGGTGGTGATACGGTATCGCTCTACAATTGCCCGGCCAATGCCGCGGAACTGAAGATATGTAACCGCGCCTTCCCGGACGGGGATCGGGCGCTGGGGCAACTCCCGGTACACCTTCGGGCGGGTGGTATTGTCAAAATCCAGCTGGTAGTGAAAATCCCGGGCCAGCTCCACGAAATGCCCGGCCTTCCCGCATCCGCTGCGAAAGCATTTGAAGGCCCCGCTGGTGAGGTTGACGGAGAAAGTGTTCTTATCCCTGCTTTCCCCACCTCGGCAGTATGGGCAGTAGGTGAAGAAAAGCTCCCCGCCTTTTTCGTGGACGTCGGCGTCCAGGACGCGGGCCAGGTCATACACGTCCGATGGTTTCAGCTCGTAGCCCATCACTCCCGCATCCTTTCAAAAATCGATTTTTCTCCGGTCGGGCGCTCCGGCGTTTTTGCGCCGGACGCGCGCACGTTTTCTTTCTTCTCTTCTTTATATTCTTCTATATTCTTACTTTGTTGCCCTTTGCCTGCCCCTTGCCTGCCCGGTTGCGTGCCCTTTGCTTGCCCTTTTGCCTGCCCTCTGGTCTGGTAGGCATCGTAGTTTGTGACCGTAAATACAGTAAATCTTGGATATGCCGTCCTTGCCACTTCGCCTGTCCGTTCTAAGTGTTGTATCCCTGTCCGAATTTGCTTAATTGTAAAATGTAATTCCTCGGATAGTTTGGTATATGAGGAAACACGGGAACCGCGTTTGATAACAATTCCTTTCCAATCCTCATCGTAGGCGTTGACGGTCAGGAGCAGATGCAGGAACAGACATTTGGTGACGGTATCGTCGTACCATTCCCAGTCGAGGAGCGAGCGGTAAAGCTTGATATATCCATTTTTCAGCATCACAGTTCGCCCCTCTCCAGAATCGTTTTGAGTTCATAGCGCAGGATCCTGCCGATCAGTTCCCCGGAGGTCTCACTCCGGCAAAAGACAGGAACAAGGTTATACCGACCGCTCCAGGCCAGCAGGGATGCGGTAAGCGCGGCAGGGTTCAGCCGGCTGCGGTAGGCGCCGCTGAGCGCCTTTTCCCAGTTCGCGTTTTCTACTAGCAGGTAGACCTTGGCCCCATCCTCTCTGGCCCGGATGAATTCCCGCTCAAACCGGGCTCGACTGCGTGTAAAGCAGGCACAGAGCTCGTCAAGGTTCATCTTGCGCTCAATACAGATTTTTCCTGCCGCGCTAATGGGCTCTCCCGCTGGGTTTACAAACCGGCATGAGTAGTCCCCATAGTCGAGCTTGCAGCGCTCATATGGATACTGTATTGCCTTCAGGCGGCGCCGCAGGGCAGGGGTATCCTGCTCCCGCGTATCCACCAGCACCACCATGCTCTCCAGCATCCGTTCAATCTCAAAATGGTTGTATTCCGCCATCGCGCTCAGAACGGGAGGTCGTCATCATCGTCCAGCGCCTCGAAATCCTTAGGGCCGGTTGTTTCAAAAGGCGTTGACGCCGGTCTGTCCTGACGCGGCTTATCCTTCGGCGTTTTAAACTTTCCACTGCGGATATCATCCGCCGGGATAAGCGAGCAGCATTTTGTGGTCCAGCCAGTCCGTCCGTTCATCTCCCACTCCTCGTTGCGGAACAACGCGCCTACCAACAGACCTTTGAGCTTGTTCTCGTCCCAGTCAAAGCGGAAACCCTTATTGCTGTCTTCAAAGGCAAACATAGCGTTGTTAAAGGCGTTTTTCGCCCATGCGTCCTTATCGCTGCCATCGTCTGCGGGGATGCGCAGGCGGTAGGTTCCCCGCCACTTCTTGTCTTCATACGTCTGGCCCCTGTAGTCGTCTCGGAAGAAGCCTTTTTTGTCGCCCTCTTCCACATCGAAGCTCAGGAGCAGAATGTCACCCCAGTCGTTATGCATGAGCTTTACGTCCATGATTTTGACCACATAGCCGCCCGCGGGCAGCTGCTCCCTGACATAGCTCCGTTTCGGTTCGTATCCGCTGAATGCTTTCATCGTATGTACTCCTCCTGTTATTTTTCAGTATTTAAACCCCAATATTCCCGGATGGCGCCGTCCACCATCTTCAGGTCGTTGTCGATTTCCAGAAGATTGAACATATCTTTAGGAGATTTCGCCGTTGTATACCCATCGGTTTGGGTTTCAAAGTGATATCGATGCCCGTCTGACCTGCAATACAGGACGACGGAGAACAGGCCCTCAACGGTGAGTTGGTTATCGAGCATTTTACCTACAGTCTTGGCCTTGATTTTACCGCTGTCTGTGATCTCGCTGTGGTGCAGCAGGTAGACGATCGTATCGTCCGGCAGATCCCGGGAAATGTAGTCGATCATGGAACGGAAGCGCACGGCGATATCCGTAAACTTCCCATAGCCAGTTTCCTTCGCGCGGTCAAAGAGTTCGAATGCCATCAGGTACTGGCTGTCATCGATGGCATACCGCTTGTATTGCTTTTGCTTGAGTGTGACGCCGATAGATCCATAGGTCGCGTTTTTGACAGTATCGAGTTTTTTGCGGAATGGCAGGGACTTGTTGGCCACGCTGAAGACCAGGATTTCCCCCGGTTCAAAATTGCGCAGACTGGTTGTTTTTCCGCTGCCAGATTCACCGATGATTAGGATAGGGATTCCCATTATGTGTCCACCTCCTGAATAGCCAGCGGGCAGTCGTCGCCCCGCCGGGTCTCATAAATCTCATTGAGCGGTTCATAGGTCTTGACGCAGATAACGCGGGTATTTCCGCGGAAGGTTTTCCGCTTGCAAAAGGGACACCACTGGCAAGCGAGATCCCCATTGGGGAAATGGACCTCCACGATTTCCGTGCCGGTTATGTAAAAGTCAACTCCGCGGTCAGGAATCATGCGGATCACCCTCCCTCCGGATCCAGTTGCCCGAGAAATACCAATCCACAAGGGCTGTCAGGAACTCCGGCGTTTCCGGGGTATCCTGCATCCGGCCGATCCCGCAACGTACCATTGCATAAGCCGGCGCGTTTTCTGCGGAGACGCGCTTTCCGCGCTCCGGGCCAATCCCTTCGTAATACATGGTTTTCTCCCTCCTTCCAGAGCTCCATCGCGAGTTCGTCCCGTTCGGCAAAGGTCATATTTTATATGCCTCCTTGACTTCCAGCGCCCCCAATGCTACACTGTAGCTGTAAGGACCGCCTTTTTGATTCGGGTTTTCTTACGTGCCGCTTCTGACAATTGCCGTGTCGGGAGCGGCGGTTTTTGTGTTTTGGGCAAGCAACCGTCTAGCTGACGCCCAAAATGTTTGCGGCTTGATCAACTCGGTTGCCTGCAATTGACATAGCTTTAACTCAGCAAACATGGGTTCCAGTAGGGACAAGGGTGTGCCTTTCAGGATGGTATATCCGATTTTTTGTTCCGCCCATTTGGCCTTGTCCCATATATCAGGACGCAGACAGTAGACACAGTACCAATGTTGCCGCCCAGCTTTTAAGCATCCAATGCAATTTGCATGTCTGTACGTTTTATATGTATCTGGCCTACGGATGCCGATATCTTCGATGTTGCGTAATTCTATTTGGGACGTTAACGGGTAGACACATCGGTATCCTTGCTCCCCCATAATCCGTGTTCGCCGTGCGATACGCTTTTGCTCAGTTTCGTCAAACCCATACACAAGTTCGAGGCTGCTGCTATCTTGGCCAGATAGCCAGCGCGCGAACGGCTCCGTTTTAAGTTTGCGTGTGCAGATCGCAGATGATTGCATCCCGTACTTAAACGCCTTTTGTTCGACGCACACGTCAAAATGATCTTTTTGGCTCACGTCCGCCATATTGGCGTATGTGATTAGCAGGCCAAGGTACTCCGCAACTTCCCGCTTAAACCGCTTGATATCCGCATCCTCTGTGCGCGGATTAATATCGTGATTCAGCAATATCACGTTTTCCGGGCCGTACTGTCTGACGGTTTCTATGGCAGCCAATGCGGAACTGTGGCCGCCACTATACAAGACAACGTGTTTCACCATTATCCTCCTTCCTCTTCAATTAATTCGATTTCCCCAGCCACGACTTCAAATTCTGGCAGCGTCTTCGCCTCATACCTTGTGTGCCTGATGACACGTATCCGGACATCTCCATCCGGGTTGAGATCAGTTACAACGGCCTCCAGCAGTTCGCCGGGCTGCGTGTAGTATCCTTGGCTGCCTGCGGTCCCACGGACGTGGTCGCCTATCTTGAAATCCATTGTCTGCAACTCCTTTGGAAACGCTTTTGCAATTGTTTTGCCCACGGGATCAGGTGTTTATCCTCCCATGCGATCAACCGCTTTTCATTCCAGCAAGCCCATATGAAAAAGATTGTCGCCAGCGTCCCGAATACAGCCTCTAATATTGCAATGGTCATGTTCTTCTCCCGCTCTCGGTCTGTGATCCAAAGAACCGATCAAAGCGGTCCCGCCCGACATACTCCCTGAACTGAACCGGATTAATATAGTAGATAAACTTGCGCCCGGTTCCTGGCACGGCATTTCCAAAAGGTAAAATGCCGCGCTGCAAGCCGATCCGGATGAACTGCTCAGACTTGCCTATGCATCGCGCCGCCGTCCTTGTACCGATCCTATCCACTGATACGCGGGGAAGCATGGGCGGCACGTCCTTGCCCATCAGGAAATCCGGAGATGCTTTCAAGGCTTCTGCCATCAGAAAAATCTTGTCTTCTCTCGGTTGATTCTTTCCGGAAAGATATTGGCTGATAGATGCTTTTGTGATGCCCGTTTTGCTTGACAGTTCGGATTGGCTCATGTGGGCCTCGTTCATAGCGTGTTTTAATCTCTCTGCAAATGTGGTTGTCATAACTAGTTCCTCCCTATAAATTGAATGATTCTCTTGCCACTATCCCAATCATGGGACTTTGCCTCTTGATTCCAAAATCAAACAGTTCAGTAATTCGTTCAGGCGTGATAAAATAAAGATGCAGTTTTCATCTCATTCCTAAAATTCTTGCCAATGCCTGTTTAACTGTTTGTTCTGCATTTTTAGGCGAGCGATGCCCATTCAGAATCGCACTGAGATATTTAGGATGCCAACCGATTTCATTTGCCAATTCCGATGCAGTAATTTTGTTTTTGTGCATTTCTCCAATTACATCACCGATCCACTGTGCAAGCATACGAAGTTTACCTCCTTCAACATTTTTGGTTGACCTTTGTAATCAATTGTGATACTATTAACGCGTCAACATCAGTAAGCAACAATTATTACATTGGTAATCATCTGCTCTTATGATAGCATACGTCGGTAATCAAGTCAACCCTATTTTGGTTACCTTTGTAATAATGTCATGTTGCACAAAATAGGAGTGTATTTTTTGTGTTTTATGACTTGTTCAAAAAGTTATGTGATGATAGGAACATTTCAGTCAGCAAAGCTTGTATTGAAATAGGACTAAGCCGTTCTATAGCAGCTAAGTGGAAAAATACGAAAACCAATCCCAGTGCGGATGTTTTACCAAAAATTGCAAAGTATTTTGGCGTATCAGTCGATTATCTCTTAGGAGCAGAAGAAAAAATGCCCGCCCTTACTTCGAAGGACGAGCGCGATATTTCTAAAAAACTTGAAGAAGCATTATCCCAACTAGAAAGCAGCCAAGAGGGCTTGATGTTTCAGGGGGAACCGCTTGATGACGCTACAAAGGAGTTGATCGCAATCAGTTTAAGAAATAGTCTGGAAATGGGTAAAAAGCTTGCAAAGCAAAAATTCACTCCAAAGAAATACAAAGGGGAACAATAATTGAATGAATACGAAAGAGCTTGTTCACGCTTTGTGTGAAGAGTATCACACAAACGATCCGTTTGAACTGGCCGATTCGATTGGAATTACAGTAACATATGAAAAATTAGGATCAGTTCAAGGATTTTATAACCAGTGCTTTCGACATAAGTTCATACATATCAATCAAGACAGCAGTGAGGAAAAGCAAAGGTTCACGTGCGCCCATGAATTAGGACATGCTATTTTGCATCCAGAAGCAAACTCGCCTTTCTTACGGGAAAACACGCTATTCTCCATTGACAAAATGGAGGTTCAGGCAAACCGGTTCGCCGTTGATCTCCTGTTCAGCGACTATGAATTACAAGATTATATTGCAAGGCCCATCACCGATGCGGCGCGGCGCATGGGGGTGACAATCCCGCTCGCGGAATATCGGATGAAATCAGTCGAGCCTGCACTATTTCATACATACTAAAAATGACATCTTGATAATGTCAGAAGGAGAATCAGTATGACTGACGAAGATATTTTACTTTAACCATCAAATCAAAAACCGCCCCCGGCGTTGGCGCGCCGAAGGCGGTTCAGGTGAAATCATACCCATGAAGATATGCTTCCCCTTACAAGAAGCATTATATCACATTGGGTTTGGTTTTGCACACCCAATTTTACCAAAAGAAAGGTGATATAATGCGAAATCCAAACCGGTATGGATCAGTGATAAAACTTTCAGGTAATCGGCGAAGGCCTTTCATGGTCAGAAGCGGCGTGTATGGTTATGATGATCGAGGCCACCCACGCTTTGATATTATAGGTTATACAGCAACGCGTGAAGAAGGCAATATCATGCTAGCGGAGTATAACCGTGATCCGTGGGATGTGGATAAGGCCAAGATCACGCTTCAGGGGCTGTTTGACTTATGGAAAGAAAAAAAGGCACCCAAGTTGGGAAGATCGAATCAAGCGTGTTTGTGTTCGGCGTTCAAGCATTGTTCAAAGCTGCTGAACATACCCTATAAAAAAATTCGATCTTACCAAATGCAGGAAACCATTGATGGGTGTGGGAAATCTTATGCCACCCAAGGGGCAATTAAAAACCTTTGGGGACATCTTGACCGGTTTGCCCTTGAACTGGATATAATAACCCGCTGCTATTCCGACTTATTAACTACCGACCCAATCCCGGAAACCTCCCGTAACCGGTTCAGCGATGATGAAATTAATTGCCTTTGGAATCATCAAAATGAACCGTGGGTAGATAGCGTTTTGATTTTAATTTATTCTGGGTGGCGGATTTCAGAACTTTTAAATTTGAAAACGGCTGATATTGATCTTCAACTTGGGACTATGACCGGCGGCACAAAGACAAAAGCCGGTAAAGGCCGCATTGTTCCAATTCATTCTCTAATTCGCCTTTTTGTAGAGCGGCGCATGGACGAAGGTGGGGAATACTTGTTTAATTATAATGGGAAGAAGTGTTCGGAAACGAAATACCGGAAATTTTGGAAAAACATCATGGATTCTTTGGGAATTGAAAAAAGTCCCCATGAGTGCCGTCATACTTTTGAATCCTTATTGGACAGCGCCAAAGCCAACCGGAAATGTATTGATTTGATGATGGGTCACAAGTCCAAGGATACAGGAAACCGAATATATAACCACAAAACGTTGGATGAATTGAAGGAAGCCATTGAATTAATTACAAGAACTATTGATGGCACTGTGAACACTGAACTTATAACAAAATAGTAACAAATAAGGCGGGAAACCTTGAAAGATCAAGGTTTCCCGCCTATTTCACGGCTATCATACCATAGTTTTGCAGAACGCGAGCTAAAAAGGGGAAGAAGTATAGCCATTTAAGCGTGCTTTCATCAAAAAAGTATAATTTTCTTATTTAGATGTTATTTTTGGTCGAATTAGCCAATAATTTGATGATGATTTGTATTAAGTGTGGAATTTTTAAGATGCTTTCGATTTGTGGCAGATTTTAGCCAATTTTTATGATAAAATGAAAACTATTGTGTGTGAAGTGGGAGAGCGGCTGCTCACCATTCTCCTGCCAATTTATTTTTAGAGAAGGAAGATGAAACGAATGAAAAGCTGGAAGCTCGTTTGCCTAATGCTCGTGTTCGTTCTCATGCTTGCTGTGTTTGCCGGTTGTTCCGGGGGAGACAGCGCAGAGCAGGAGAGCAATACGGGAGAAACTGCTCCGCCTACCTCGCAGGTATGGACACGGGATCGCTTTACGGTCGCTGCTCAGCCGAAGGATCTGCGCTATGAAAACGGCAATCTCCTTGTAGATGCAACCGTGGCGAGTGGAATTGATACCGTCGATGAAGACGGCAACCCAAACGATGGCGTCAAGTATTTTGAGAATATCCGTTTTGACGTGTACGTCACCATGAAGAAGGATGTGACGGATGAAGAGGAAAAGGGTGAGGAGATGAAAGTGGCATCTGCTACCTTCTCGGAGAACCCATTTATCCTCAAGAAGAATTCCTCTGTCCGGCAAACGTTCACCTTTACGCCGGATAGCCAGCTGGTCAAAAATCTTGACCTTTCCAAGGTCAGCAGTGTAAGAATCGGGCTGAGTCAGGAAATAAATTGAGCGCGGTGTAGTTTATCATATAGTGAAAGAAAGGATTTTTGAAAATATGCCGAAGAAAAATCTCCGGGACCATACTACCCGGGAAATCATCGCATTTTCTCTGCTGCCGTTTGGCCTATTGACAATCCAGACGCTGATTAACACGGCGCTGAATATGTACCTGACCGACGTGCTTGGCTTAACGCTCGCCATGACCGGCGTGGTGCTTTCCGCCACAAAGGTATGGGATGCGGTCAACGATCCAATGATGGGCCTGATTGTCGATCGGACTCGTACCAAGCGCGGCAAATGCCGCCCCTATATTCTCTGGACAGTGATCCCGGTCGTGCTGACGACCTCAATGCTGTTCTTCCCTGTAAACTTTGGGCAAAAAGGCAATTTTGCCTATGCGATCATCGCCTACCTGCTGTATTACACGGCTTATACGGCTTTGGATATCCCCTACCAGGGCCTGACGCCGCTGGTGTTCCCGGAGAGCAAAAAGCGTGTTAAGGCGATCTCCGTGAGCAATATCGTCGGCTCGATCGGCACGATCTTGCCGTCCGTTCTCTTCTTTACCATCGCGGGCCTGTGGGGCAACCAAACCGTTGAGCAGGAAAAAACAGGCTATTTTATGGCGGCGCTGATCTTCTCCGTAATGGCGGGTATTTTTATTGCCTCCTCCTATTTTGGCATTAAGGAAAAGGTCTATGTTAAGCCGGAAAAAACCAATTATATTAAAGGGCTCAAGATCGTGTTCAGCGATAAGAAGATGGTGATCCTGGTTGTGGTAGCCTTTTTTTCCGCAATTGCGAATCTTGGCGCTATTTTCCTGCCTTACTTCGCAAAATGGAATTGCATCGGCGTGTTGCCGATGGATCAAATCACCGGCTTTTTAAACAACTTGATCTACAAGCTGATCCATGTGGAGGTGAACATCAACCTTACAAACGAAGGGTTGCTTACTCCGCTGCTTCAGATCGGCAGCGGCATTTCCTACATGCTGTCGATGGCGATCATTCCGCCGCTGCTCAAGAAGATGAGCAAAAAAACACTGTGGATCTGGATGTCTCTGCTCGGCGCGGTGGCCGATATCCTGACCTTTATCATCGGCATGTATGTCATCCCGTATAATACGCCTGCGGGCCTCGTCACCTATATTGTGCTGCGCTTCTTCACCAATTTCCCGGTTGGGATGACGGTGGTGCTTTTGATCGCCATGTTCTCCGACCTGGTCGACAACCTGGAGATGAAGAGCGGCGAGCGGCTGGAGGGCACGGTTTTCTCCTTCCGCAGCCTGATCAACAAGATTTCCATCGCGTTGTTTAATGTGATCGTGCTGGCGATCGTCAACGGCTTTGGCTATATGGTAGGCGATAAGATTACCTCCGGCGGTGGGCTGATGCTCGGCATGACCTCCATGAGCCAAAACTACACTGTGCCGCTGACCGGTACGCATTATGAGACGGTGCTTACAGCAATCTTCTTTATGCTCACGGGCCTTGGGGCAATCGGCCTGATTTTGCAGGCGTTGCCGATGTTCTTCTACAAGTTTGATGAGAAAAAATTTGAAAAGGAAATAGCCTCCTTCCGCGAGGAGAAGGAAAAGAAGCTTCAAGCGGAGATTGAAGCTGCTGAAGCGTTGGAAGGCGTGGAGTTTGAAGGCTGATCTCCCCTCTCCCTTCAGAAATTGATTAAACTGCCAAATGAGCTGTTGCAGAATGCCGAGCATTTTGCAACAGCTCATTTTTTAGGGATGTGGCGCAGCAACGAAAGAGCTCCATATCGTTGTTAAGGCATTTATGTATGAAGTGGGTCGGTTGAGGCCATGGCCGCCTCGCGCTCATGGCGTTCAATGAGCTCCCGCTCTACCTGTTCCTTTTGCCGTTTGGAATAACGGATGCAGAGGAAGGGGATGAGATATAACAGGGAGCCGAGTGCCGGCAACAGCATAAACAGCGGCCACTGGGCAGTGAAATACTGCGGCGAAACGGCTTTCAGCTGGGCCACGGAGAGCTTGCCGTCGAAATGCAGGTAACTGAGCACCTTGCCGCAGAAATAGAGCTTGATGGAATCCAGCAGCTTGTTCGTCAGATTCTGCATGGAGAAGCTGATGCCTTCTGTCCGCTTGCCGGTCTTCCACTCCGCGTAGTCGACCGAATCGCACAGAATGCTGCGTTGCGCGATGCCGACCATGTTGTTTGGAATCGCGCCGATGCTCATGAGCACCATCACAGCGGAGATCTGGCCGAGCGTTTGGTAGCCAATGAAAAAGGCGATGCAGCGGGTGACGATATTGGTCACCTTTGCAATGATGATCACATTGCGCATGCCGCCCAGCTTCTTGGCGAAGGTGGTGGCGAAAAACATGCTCAGGGAGCCGAATATGTTGATGAGAATGCCGTAAATAAACTGGGCCGTCTGCCCGTTGATTTCGATGGAGCCAATCTGGTAGGAGGTGCAGTATTCAAAGAAATAAATCCAGGGGATCGCGCCGTCAAAAAAGCTGACCACCTGCGCGAGCAATAGGAGGATCAAGATTTTATTGTGCCGCAGGTCGGCGAGATCGCGCAGAAAAGGCTGCTTTTCTTCTTTTGTATAGGCAACACGTTCCTTCGTTTTAGCGGCCAGGGCCGATAACAGCTCGCCCCCAAAGCCGAACACGATGCCATAGCAGAGGAACTGCTGGCTCAGGCTGATATTCAGCTTTTCCCCAATGCCCAGCAGCATGGGGATCACGCCCACAATCCCCATGCCCGCGCCCGCGCCGATGTTCAGCCATTGCGAGACCCGGCCGCGCTCCGCGGAGTGCGGGGAGATCAGGGACATGGTGCCCCACAGGGCCGTATCCTGAAAGGAATAGGTCAGATCCCAGAATAAATAAATCAGCAGGAATGCAATGATGGAGCCGGTTTCTCCAAAACCGAAATTGACAAACAAAAGCGCCGTCAGCAGGCCGATCACAACGGGCAGCTTGCCGAGGAACGGGTGCAGCTTCTGGCCGGGCTTGTATTTGCGCCGGTCGATAATCACTCCGACGAGCGGATCATTGAGTGCGTCCCATATTCTGGATACACTTGTGACTTTACCAACGTGATCCGGGTTCATGTGCAGCACATTGGTGCAAAAATAAAAAATCCATTGGCCTACAATGCCATAAGCCGCGTTTTGCCCGGCAAGTGCCGCCGAATAGGATAACAGCTCCCGATTCGGGACATTCCCCTCCTCCGCATCCTTGCTGAAGAAAAACTTCAACGGGTTCAGGCTGCGTTTTGGCCTGTCTTCCATTTCATAATCTTTCAATGATACCGCTCCCCTCATCATATTGTGTTGATAACTTGTAGTATATATTACCATAAAACTAATTAGATTTCAATTTAATTTTAGATAATACGATTGAGATCCATCAAGCCGCAAGCGAGCAGCATTTGCAGCTTTGTTAAGACTGATCTATGGCGGAAATCTATGAAAATTTGACCGATAAGCCAAGGGCGCCATGAAAAGCATAAGTCGCCCCGAATCCCTGGATAATACAATAAATTGAAATAAAAAATGGGCCGGGGTTTTTATCCGGCCCATCTGTTTTATTGCATTGATTCGGGAACCAAATTCGGCGTTAAAAGATGGGGCAGCGCTGGATGAGCTCTCCCAATATTTTTTTCACGAGCTGATAGCCATAAAGCAGCGCGTTGTCGATCGTGCGCACTGCGATCAGGTCTACCAGCAGGCAGCCGCCGTCATCCGGCATGATATCGCCGTATTTGACGAGATAGGTGTTGTAATTCCATGCGTCGTTCTCATCGATGACAAACATGCGCATGCTGCGGTTGAGCCCGTCTCCATAGAGGTTGAAGCCGCAGCCGGCGTTGTAGCCGAGCGTAATACCATCATCCGTTTTGCCGACCATATTGTTGGTATGGTCATGGCCGAAGAACGCGCCCGCGATATCGCCCTGCTTGAGCCAGCTTGCATACTGCCCGTGGTCTTTATAGCAGCAGCAGGGGCCTTCTTTCACGTTGCCCTCCGCCTTCGTCTCATCAACGACATACCATTTTAGAGATCTGGTGCCATAGCCGCGCACCGAACCAATCACGCCGAAGGGAACCTCTTTGAGCAGGTGATAGATCTGCGGCACGGGGATGTGCTGGAATAGCAGCGAGGGAACAGGCTCCCCGCCATTTTCCGCCTTTAAGGCGTTGCCGGTCTGCTCATACCATTCTATCTGATTCTGATGCACGCCGTCATAGTTGCCGTTTTCATCATAGTCATTGGAATCCATCATATAGACGTTAAAGGCCACACGGCTGCCGTCGCTTGACAGGATCGGCAGGTTGTAGGTGCCCACGCCGTCGAGCGCCTCGCCCTCGTCGATTGCCAAGCAGTTATCATAGACCATAAACATGGCCATCTGGTCTTCCTTTGTGGTTACCTTGGATTCCCCATCATGATTGCCGAAGACAACAGCAAACGGAATGCTCCGCGCCACCAGCGGCTGAATGATCTTATCGATTGCAGTGCGAACTTTCTCGACCGTGGATCCAACCCATTTGCCTGCGATGTTGTCTCCTGTGAATACGACGAGATCCGGCCTCTCCTGATCGAGAGAAGCGTTGATGAAATTGAGCATCCTCTGATCCGCCTTATCAGTATCCTGCGTGTCGGAGATCATCATAATTTTGAATTTGCCGTCCTGATGGAATTGCAATGCGGCGCCCTTTTTCGTGGCGCTCACCGAGGCCGCGGAGGCCATAGGCGTCATGATGGCGGCCAGCAGGCTCAGCGCCATCATGATCGCAACAATTTTCTTCTTCAATGCAGTTGTCCCCCTTCTCTTTTCAAAAACAGATAAGCATCTGTTTGGCAATTATAATATGAAAACCATACATCAGATAAAACTTATTGTCAATATTTTATAAAAATATTTTTACATAAATTTAATCATTCCCTTGCGCATCCTGCGGAGGTCAGGCGATCTGTCTTTCCCTATGGAAATCAATCTTGGTTTCAAAACTAGGCCTATCCGCAGGGAGGGACTGTGTTCGCTCTTGCGGAACGCAGTTTACAAAACGCTAAAATGGATTTTCCTCGTTTTCTCTTTCCGGGGTTGCTCTTTTTTCTTGAAATTGATATGATAATCACTCAGAAAAAATTTCTATTTGATTCAGGAAGGGTAATCTTTTTATGGAACCAAAGCTTACATTACGCATTGCGAATTCTGATCTGCTGCCGGTACAAGGCCGCTATGCAGAACTATTAAACGCGCCTGATATGGACGGCGTGTTGACCGCCTGGCGCGGCGATACCGCAATCGCCCTGCTTGTGCTGCTCAGCGGCAATGAGCGCGTGGAGGGCGCTGCCGCCTGCGCGCAGCCCTTTGAGAATGGGGAAAATCAGATACCGCTTGAGGCTGTTTCCTGCACCTTCCTCGCGGAGACGAAGGCGTTTGTCGGCAATGGGAAAAAGGATAACGGCTCGAGGGAAAGCTTTCCGGATGTTCTATATGGCTCGGGGCCTGTCAGCATGGAGCCGGGCAGCGTGCAGGGGATTTTCGTATCCATAACGATCCCTGTAGATACCGCGCCAGGCGTATATCGGGGCACAGTCAGCGTGACGGCACAGGGGCTGGAAACGCCGCTGGAAAAACAGCTAACGCTTGAGGTGCTCGATATGGTGCAGCCTGCTCCAGAGGAATACCGATTTGATATTGAACTCTGGCAATATCCTTACCGCGTGGCGCAGTATTATGGGCTTGAGCCGTTTTCCCAGGCGCATCTGGAGGCGCTGCGCCCTCATTTGCAGAGGTATCGGGCGCTGGGAGGGCACGCCATCACGGCAAGCATTGTGGAGGAGCCATGGAATGGGCAGACCTATGGCGCCTATCCCTCTATGGTCAAATGGACGCGCCGGGCGGATAAAAGCTTTGCCTTTGACTTTACGGATTTTGATAGATGGGTGACCTTTTGCCAAGAGCTTGGCCTCGGGGATAAGATCGTCTGCTATAGCCTGATTCCCTGGGGCAACAAGGTGACCTATTATGATGAAAAAAAGCAAACAGTCCGATCTGCCGCACCGCGCCCCGGCACGAGGGGCTATAAAAAGCTATGGACGCCATTTTTGCAGGCGCTCTGTGCACATGCCAAAGAGAAAGGGTGGTATGACCGGATCTATATCGGCATTGATGAGCGCAAGCGCATGGAAAAAGCCTATGACCTGATTGACGCCGTTACAGGCGCATATGGCGAGCCGCTGAAAAAAGCGGCGGCAATGGATCATTTCAGCGCAAAATATTTCCCGCTGATCGACCGCATGGCGAGCGTCAGCGTCGGTTCTGATCCGTTGAAAAAGGCGCTTGCGGATTACCGCACACTTGCACAGCGCCGCAGGGGGAAAAGCGGGTTGCAGACCACGGTTTATACCTGCGTCGGCCATTTCCCGAACAGCTTTACCTACAGTATGCCGGGGGAGAGCTACTGGAGCGTGTTTTTCTCCGCCGCGCAGGGGGCAAACGGTTTTCTTCGCTGGGCGTATGATGCGTGGGTGAAAGACCCGCTGCGCGACACAACGCACATCAGCTTTGAATCCGGGGATTGTTTCCTCGTCTATCCGGACGAGCCGGACGCTAAGCATCCGGAGACGAAATCGAGCTACCGGCTCGAAAAGCTCGCGCAGGGGATGCGCGATTTGAATAAGCTGCTGTTTCTCGCGGAACAGTCGCCTATGCTTCGGGAGAAGGCGGACCGCCTGCTTGAGCAGGTGAAAGTGGACTATACGCAAAAGGGCGAGGCTGTGGCGGATGAAAAAACGCGTGCGGCCCTGCCGGCGGATATGGAGGCACTGCGCCAAAGCCTGTGGGCGCTGACGAGGGAATATCTGGGTGGGAGAAACGGCTGACCGGCCCAGTTGGCAACAAAATGTTAGCGGATGGGATCAGGGCCCGCCGCATCGAAGAACGCGAGAGCAAAAGAGATTTTTAGAAAGATCGGCTGCAAGAGGCTCTGTGTCTTGCGGCCGATTTTTTCTTCCCAAATTTTCTTTTTTTCTTGTGATAGAATTGTAAAACTTGTTGACATTACGGCCGCTTTGCGGTAGAATAAATACAACAATTGAAGGAAGAAAATACGAGTGTATTTCTAGGAGATATGAGAATAGAAACTACTCCCGTTTAGCGGGGTGTGTTTTCTGTTCTTTTTTTCTGTGCTTGGGGGAGCACAGCATGCAAAATAATATACTGGAAACAGAGGGAGGCCATCAGTTTGGGTAAGTATGTAATGGCGCTGGATCAGGGCACCACAAGCTCGCGGGCGATCGTATTCGACAAGGGCGGGCACATCCTTGCGAAGGCGCAGCGGGAATTTGAGCAGCTCTACCCCAATGCCGGGTGGGTGGAGCACGATCCAATGGAGATTCTCTACAGCCAGCTTCAATCGGTGGCGACGGTGCTCGCCTCCGGGGAGGTGGATGCCAGGGAGATCGCTGCAATTGGCATCACCAACCAGCGCGAGACGACGATCCTCTGGGATAAAACCACCGGAAAGCCAGCTTATAACGCGATCGTTTGGCAGTGCCGCCGCACTTCGGATTATTGCACACAGCTCAAAAATGAGGGCTTGGAGCCTTACGTGAGGGAGAAAACGGGCCTGATTATCGACGCCTACTTCTCGGCAACAAAAATTAAGTGGATTTTTGATAACGTTCCAGGAGTGCGGGAGTTGGCTGATGAAGGGAAGCTCCTGTTTGGCACGGTGGAAACTTGGCTGATCTGGAACCTGACGGGCGGAAAGGTGCATGTGACGGATTATTCCAACGCCTCGCGTACGATGCTGTTTGATGTTGACAATCTTTGCTGGGATGAGGTGCTTTGCAAGAAGTTCGATATTCCGATGTCAATCCTGCCCCGGCCAGTTCCCTCCAGCCAGGTGTATGGAACCGTGGCACCGGGCATCCTCGGCCTTGAGCAGATTGAGGGCGTGCCCATCAGCGGCGCGATCGGTGACCAGCCGGCCGCCCTGTTCGGCCAGGCTTGTTTTAAGCCCGGTCAAGCGAAAAATACATATGGTACGGGCTGCTTCCTTTTAATGAATACGGGCGACCGCAGAATTCGCTCCCAGTATAACCTGCTTTCCGGCGTGGCCTGGGGGTTGGATGGTAAGGTGGAATATTCGCTGGAAGGCAGTGCGTTCAACGCAGGCTCCGTGATTAAATGGCTGCGCGACGAGCTGCACATGATTGACACGGCGCGCCGTTGCGATGAGCTGGCGGAAAGCGTGCCGGATGCAAACGGCATGTATCTCGTGCCCGCCTTCACGGGCCTTGGCGCACCGTATTGGGATATGTATGCCCGCGGCTGCATCGTGGGCCTCACGCGCGGCGTCAACCGGGCCCATTTTGCCCGTGCCGTGCTGGAGAGCATCACCTACCAGATGACGGATTTGCTCGAGGCAATGATCAGCGATTCCGGCATTGAAATGAAGGATCTTCGCGTGGATGGCGGCGCCAGCGTGAGCAATATTATGATGCAGATTCAGGCTGATATGATCCAGGCTTCCGTTAACCGCCCGAAAACCATTGAAACCACTGCTTTGGGCGCCGCGTATCTGGCTGGGCTGGCTGTTGGCGTTTGGAAAGACCGTGACGATATTGAGCAGAACCGCGAGGTAGACCGCATATTTACCCCTGAGATGGATAAACCTACCCGTGACAAGTATTATGAGGGGTGGAAGCGTGCGGTTGGCCGCTCCCGTGATTGGGCGGAGCATTAAGCGGGGGCGAAGCGGGGAGATAGCGTTCCCTTTCACCATATATTTTCCATTCTGAATTATTATGAAAATGGAGTGATTCATCATGGCAAAAACCATCGTTGACTGGAAAACCATCAGCTCGTTTGTAACGGACGCATTCGTAGGCGTTGGCGTTCCGCGCGAGGATGCGGAGATTTGCACGGACGTACTGCTGGAGTCCGACCGCAGGGGCATTGAATCCCACGGAGTCAACCGTTTTAAGCCCATTTATATTGACCGCATTAATATCGGCATTCAAAACCCCGTTACCAATTTTGAAATCGTGAAGGAAACGCCTACCACAGCGGTCATTGACGGCCACGACGGCATGGGCCAGGTCATCGGCTATAAATCGATGAAAATGGCAATTGATAAGGCGAAAAAGTATGGTCTGGGCATGGTTGCCGTGCGCAATTCTTGCCACTATGGCATCGCTGGCTACTATGCGACGATGGCGACTAAGGAGAATATGATTGGCATCACGGGCACCAATGCCCGGCCCTCCATCGCCCCCACCTTCGGCGTGGAAAACATGCTTGGCACCAACCCTCTTACCGTTGGCATGCCTACGGATGAGGATTTTCCGTTTGTGCTCGACTGCGCTACCTCCATCACCCAGCGCGGCAAGCTGGAGTATTATTCCCGCATTGGGAAGTCTACGCCAGCGGGCATGGTCATCGGCCGCGACGGCACAGCAAAAACAGATACGGATGCGATCCTCAAGGAGCTCAACACCGGCGAAGCGGCGCTGGCTCCCCTCGGCGGCATCGGTGAAGAGATGGCCGGTTACAAGGGCTACGGCTATGCCACAGTGGTTGAGCTTTTGAGCGCTGCCTTACAGCAGGGCAACTATCTGAAAATGCTCACCGGTATCGGCGAGGGCGGTAAAAAAGTGCCTTATCATCTGGGGCATTTCTTTCTTGCAATTGACACGGAGGCCTTTGTGGGAGCGGAATCCTTCAAAAAAACAGCGGGCGATATTTTGCGTGCGCTGCGTGCTTCTACCAGGGCGCCAGGCGAAGACCATATCTTCACCGCCGGCGAGAAGGAGTGGAACGTTTGGTGCGAACGCAAAGACAGCGGCGTGCCGATTAACGACGCGGTGCAGAAGGAGCTTTGCACAGTGCGCGACCAACTGGGCCTGACGCAGTATACCTTCCCCTGGGAAAAATAACAGAGCATTAGACATCATCTTAACCCCCTTAAGGGCGGGATATCCTTACCCGTATCCCGCCCTCCCCCCAAGTTGGTGGAAAAGGCGGTTTGTTTTACATCATCAATAATGGAGGAATTGTCACACATGGATTACGCGAAGGAATCACTGAGGCTTCACTATGAATGGAAGGGCAAGCTGGAAGTTACGCCCCGCGCGAGCGTGAAAACGAAGGAGGAGCTCTCCCTCGCTTACACGCCGGGTGTTGCGCAGCCCTGCCTGGAGATCCAGAAGGATATAAATAAATCCTATGATCTCACACGCCGCTGGAATACGGTAGCCGTCGTCACAGACGGCACGGCGGTGTTGGGCCTGGGCGATATCGGCCCGGAGGCCGGCATGCCGGTGATGGAGGGCAAATGCGTCCTCTTTAAAGCGTTCGGCGATGTGGACGCCATTCCGCTGTGCGTTAGGAGCAAGGATGTTGATGAGATCGTCAACACCGTTGCCCTTCTCGCGGGCAGCTTTGGCGGCGTCAATTTGGAAGATATTGCCGCCCCGCGCTGCTTTGAAATTGAGCGTAAGCTCAAGGAGCGCTGCGACATCCCGATTTTCCATGACGATCAGCACGGCACGGCGGTCATCTGCTCCGCCGCGATCATCAACGCGCTGAAGATCGTGGGCAAAAAGCTGGAAGACTGTAAGGTGGTTTTCAGCGGTTCAGGTGCGGCAGGCGTTGCAATTGCGAAGCTCTTAATCAGCCAGGGCTTGAAAAAGGTGGTCATGTGTGATCGAAAGGGCATTATTAGCGCGGACGATCCGAACCTTACCCCTGCAAAGCAGGAGATCGCTGCGTTTACCAATGCGGCGCATGAACATGGCACGTTGGCGGACGCGCTCAAGGGCGCGGATATCTTCATCGGCGTTTCTGCTCCCGGCATTGTATCGCAGGATATGGTTCGCTCTATGGCGAAAGATCCGATCGTCTTACCAATGTCTAACCCGGTGCCGGAGATTATGCCCGATCTCGCTTTGGAGGCCGGTGCGAAAGTTGTAGGCACAGGTCGCAGCGATTTCCCGAACCAGATCAACAACGTGCTTGCTTTCCCGGGCATTTTCCGCGGTGCGCTGGATGTGCGTGCGAGCGATATCAATGAGGAAATGAAAATCGCTGCTGCGCATGCGCTCGCCGACCTAGTCTCCCCTGAGGAGCTTTGCCCCGAATATATCCTGCCCAAGGCGTTCGATGAGCGCGTGGGCCCTGCGGTTGCTAAGGCGGTTGCCGAGGCGGCGCGTAAAAGCGGCGTAGCGCGCATTTAACCAGACATCTTCTTATTTTATGTTTCACCACGGTAGGGGCGCGCTCTCCGAATTGTTTCGGGGGGCGCGCTTATTTAATAGAGGCGGGCTCAGCGGTAAAACGGCGCTGGCCTGCAAGCCTGGATGCGCAAAAAAGAGATTGCCAGGCGGATAGAGTGATATGCTCTAAGCGACTTTTTAATCAAGGCTTTGCTTATGATTAATGTGTTGCTTAGAGCATTTTTCATATAGAAGGGCTAAAACGTGAGAAGCAAAAAAGTAAACAAGTTTGTCGAGAAAGTTCTTGGTGCAGGAGCATAGCAGCGAGGGCAGACTGTACCAAGCGCATTTGCGGCGTAAGGCAAGCAATTGACAGCGGAAATATTATGCATGAATAATCAGAATCGAAGCCAAGAAAGCGGCTTCCTGCGCCGGGGATCTGGCGAAGGGCGTGTTTGATATTGCAGGCAACATGCCGCAGCAGAAGCCGCAGAAAGCCGCCAACCGCCCCGCGCCGCCGCAGTTTGAATGATGAGCCAAAGCCGGCAGTAGCAATTTTTATCTTCAATTTTTTGAAAAAAGGGCACTGGGCGGAAAGCTCAAAGCAAATTACTTCGGTATAATAAATGCACAATCCAAACAAGGAGGCAAACCATATGCACGCGTGGGAAGCGGTTCAAAAATCTGTAGATTATATTGAGGAACATTTACAGGAAAATATACGAGCCGAGGCTTTAGCCGAAATAATAGGACTGTCACCATTTTATTTTCAAAGACTGTTTAAGCGATTGGTAAATAAACCGCTGCAAGAGTATGTCAAACTGAGGCGTTTGGCAAAGGCTGTTGAAGCGTTAAACACGGAAAATCAAAGGATTTTAGATGTGGCGTTAGATTATGGCTTTGCCAGCCATGCGAATTTTACCAGAGCGTTTAAGGGCGCCTTTGGAATTACACCGGAAGCATACAAAAAGAATCGTCCTTTTCTCAACACTTTTGTAAAACCAGAAGTTTCTATGGCCTATGTTATGGTGGATGAGAATGTTCCCCTCATTGTTGGAAACATCGTTTTAGAAATACGTAGAGAACGCATTCACGCACCGGAACTCTATCTCGGCCTGTCGACGGACGTTTCCATAATAGAGCAAACACCCGTTGGAGAGAGCACCGGCGTAGACATACCGGGGCAGTTGTGGAAACGTTACCACCAAGAAAAAGCGGCGATTGAAAAATATGTCCAGCCCAACGTTGAATTAGGCATGTCCTATTCTGCCAATATGGAAAAAGGAACATTTTCTTATTTTGCGGGTGGACTTGCCAAAACGGTTCCGGAGAATTTAAGCGGCGGCTTTGTGCAACATGAGTTGCCCGCAGGGGAATACATTGTTTGTTCCGTAGAGGCGGAAAGTTTTGAAGAACTTGTAACTGTGGCTCTAGATCAAGCGGGAAAATATCTTTTTGGCACATGGCTTCCGAGACATGAACTAATAACCCAACCGTTTTCAGCAGAAAAATACGATATAGCTTCACAAGATATTAAACACGTGGAGATTTGGGTGGCTCCCCTTACCATATCAAAGTAAAAAATGCTACCCTGTCAGATGACGGCCAGCACCCGGTCCTGCTGGACATAGAGCGTCGTTCAGATATGCGCCGGAACAGATTTATAACGTCATAGACAGTCGGTTTTTAATCATCATCGCCAACCTACTGCTGCCGATTTACAAGCCCCCCAAGGCTTTAGCACACGCTTAAATGTATGGCGGCGTTTTGGAACGCTGCGTCCCTGCCTGCTTTAACGGCCTTAACTACAGCAAGGGCGCCGCCATCGTGCCTGTCACGCGGGAGGATGCGCCCTTGCTTGCCAAGGAACTCGACAAATCTACCTACAAGGTGAGCGTACATTTCAGCACCACCATCACCGAAACCATTTGCGAGAAAATCAAGCGTATACGGCGCAATGAGGTTCAGCAGATGGGAGCCGTAGACGAGCCGGAGAATGGGAAGTAGCGCTCCGGCTCGCCTTGTCGATTCCAAAAATATTTCGTGAACTCGATGAAAATCCCTTAGCACGGCCTTTTCATCCATTTTGTTTGTGGCTTGCTCATAGGTAAATTTATTTTTCTTGCTGCAAAGGCTTCCTTTGAGTAATCTGTTCCTTTGCCCGGATCAACCGGTAGAGCATATGGTTGATGGGCGTATCCACCCCATATTGGCGGCCGAGCTCAAGCACGGTGCCCGCAAAGGATTCGAGTTCTGTGCGCCGCCCTGCCTCAATATCTTGCAGCATGGAGGTCTTTCCATCGGGCAGCAGCGTGGCGACGATGGACGGAATCGTTTCAATATCCTCATAGGATAATGCAACGCTGGCGGCCTGCGCTATATGGACGACCTCCCGCATTGCGGATTTTGCAAGCTCCATTACCTCAGGCAAACGGGTGAAATCACCATACGTTGCTCCGGTTAAGGCGGAAATTTGATTCAGGCCAACGTTGAGCATCCACTTTTTCCACATAGCGCTCTGCATATGGGGAAAAACATGCGTCTGTATCCCTGCGTTGCATAAAAACTGATCCACCGCTGTTACCTGCGGGAGATAGCACACCGTATCCTCCATACCGAATTGGATTTCCCCATCAGAGGAATGTACAACGCTGCTTTCTGTACGGACGGCGTCGAGCGCCATCGCAAGCCCGCAGAGCACTGTGTTTTCTGGAAAGGCGGCGCGTAGCCTCTGCGTGGCCGTCACCCCGTTGAGAAGAGGGAGTAGAATTGTATGCCTCTCCACAAAGGGACGTATGGACGCAATGGCAGGTTCCAATTGATCATTTTTTACGCAGATGAGGATGAGATCCACCGCGCCGTCAGCCTGCTCCGGCTCGCAAATCTGTGGAAAAAAGGCCTCCCCATCCAGTGTGACGCCGCTGCTGCGTAGCCGCTCTGCCCGTTCATGGTCTGCGATCGCAAAAAAATGCGATCCATATTGATCGTATAGCCGCTTTGCATAGACGGTGCCGACCGCGCCCATGCCGATTGCGGCTGCTGTTTTAATCTCCACACGAATCCCTCCAGAAGCGATCTCTACATCTATTATAGCATACCGCCGCAGAAAGGGCATTTACAATTGAGCAGTTTCGTTATATGATAATACCCACGGTGTATAAAGAGCAATCTGCCTGCCGGCGGCGTCATCGTCCTTGTTGGGCGTCAGCCCGCCCGCGTCCTCTTTCTTGCCGGCGCCGCTTTTCTCTCGCTGACAGGTTCGCAGAAGTTTTTCAGGAGCAGATTTGGTGGCCGGCAAGGCTTTTGAGGCAGCCGGGCTGTCGCCCGGCAACGAAAGATACGTAGTCATCCTCCGAAGGTGTCCTAAAAAAACCGTGCAGCACTTTGTACACTGTGGGTAAGATAGGGCGTTATCCCTGGATGCCGCTCGTATGGATTGGCAATAGAAAGGAAGGCCTGCATGGCGCTTTTTCTTTATAGTTTCAATACGGTTGCGCCGTTGATCTTGGTAGTGGCTGTCGGCTTCCTGCTGAAAAAGCTGCGCATGGTGGATGACGCGTTTATCAGCAAGGCGAACAAGGTTTGCTTTCAGGTGGCGTTTCCGCTACAGCTTTTCCATAACATCTATGCCGCGGATTTTGGCGCGGAGTTCCGGGTGAAGCTCGTTTTGTTTACCCTGCTCGGCGTTTTAGCAACGGCGATATTGCTCTGCCTGGTTACGCCGCGTTTTTTAAAAAACCGGCCCACGTGCGGCGCGTTTATTCAAGGCGTTTTTCGCAGCAATTTTTTGCTGCGGGGCCTGCCTCTGGCCATCAATTTATTCGGCGCGGATCATGTGGCGTCAATTTCCATGCTGCTGCCCTTTGTTATCATGGAGTTCAACTTTTTAGCGGTCGTGATTCTTACCTTGTTCCAGGAGCCGGAGCAAGGGGGTAAGAGGCAGAAGCTTCGTGTCGGCCGCGTTTTGTTGGATGTAGCCAAAAATCCGTTGATCATTGCCTCCTTTATCGGCATGCTGTTTTCCGTTTTTCAAATCCCGCTGCCGTTGTTTCTGAGCCGTGCAGTGGGGGATCTCGGCCAAATCGCAACGCCGTTTGCGCTCCTGCTACTGGGCGGCCAGTTTGATTGGAAGCGCCTGAAGGGCAACCTTCGCTTGGCGGGCCTGGCAACGGCGCTGCGTCTAGTGCTTGTGCCCGCTGCTTTTGTAGCCATGGGCGTGTGGCTGGGCTTTCGTGGAGAGGAGCTGGGGGCGATCCTGATCGTCTTTTGCGCGCCTACTGCGATTTCAAGCTATGTCATGGCGCAGAATATGGGCAGCGATGATGAGCTCGCCGGGCAGCTTGTGCTGACGACCACGCTTTTTTCAAGCGTCACTATTTTTTTGTGGGTTACAGTGCTGCGCGCTATGCAGTTAATCTGATTTGCAACTATCTAAAATTTGAGTCATAGGAGGAATCATACATGATTCGTCACATCGTCATGTGGAAATTTAAAGAAACGGCGGAGGGCGCTACAAAGGCGGAAAACCTGCACAAGGTGAAAGGGCTGCTGGAAGCCCTGCCGGATACCATCCCTTTCATCCGCCGCATGGAGGTGCACTTGAATGAGAATCCCAGCCCCAAGAATTATGACGCCGTTCTCATCAGCGAATTTGATTCGCTGGCAGATCTTGCGGCCTATACTGCCCATCCGGCGCATCAGGAAATTTCCTCCTTTGTGGCAAAATGCCGAGAGGGACGTGCCAGCGCTGATTATACGATTTAAATAGGGCTCTGCCCAAGATCTAAAATGAATTTTTTTTATAACAAAATGCAAGATTATATCATTTTAGACCGGATTTATAGACTTTTTATTCTGCAATTTCAGAATGGATGCAAGTAAAATGATTTTTGGATGCAAAACGCTCGACTTTTTTGACGATATGTGATAAACTATAAGCATATTTCTGTAAAGAGAGGGAGTTGAATCCAAAGCATGAAAGCATCAGAAGGCATTCAGAATTACAAGGCGAAGGTTAAGGAATGCGTCAACTACTGCGTGAAGGAAATTAAGTATGTTTGCAAGGAGATCGGCGGCCGTGAGTCCGGTAGCCCCGCGGAGCGCAAGGCGCAGGAGCATATGGCCGACGAGCTGCGCAAGTATACGGACAGCGTGGAGCTCGAGGAATTTGATTTGCATCCCAAAGCATTTATGGGCTGGGTCATCATCGTCGGCCTCTGCATGATTGCCAGCGTAATCCTCTATAATTTGGGTTTTGCGTTGGTTTCCCTGATCTTGACTCTGGTTGGTGCGGTCTGCATGATTGCGGAATTCCTAATGTATAAGGAGTTCCTCGATCCGTTTTTTCCCAAGAGGACGTCGGCAAACGTGATTGCGATACGCAAGCCGGAGGGCGAGGTCAAGCGCCGCATCATCTTCAATGGGCATTGCGATTCCGCCTATGAGTGGCGCTATACTTACCTTGGCGGCGGCCATCTGCTGGTGGCTGTGATCGCGATTGCGATTGTGGGCCTTGTTGTTACGCTCGTGTGTGAAATCGCTGCGCTTGCAACCGGGCACGCCATGACAGCGTTTGAGGGAGGGTTTTGGAAAGTTATGGGCTATGTCCAGCTCGTCTGGATCCCGTCCTATATTTCCATTCTCTTCTTTACCCATTGGAAGCTTGTTGTGCCCGGCGCGAACGACAACCTCACCGGCTGTGTCAACGCGATGGCCGTTATGAAATATCTTTCGGATAACGACATCCGTTTTGAAAACACAGAGGTTCGTGCAGTGTTGACCGGTTCTGAGGAAGCGGGCCTGCGCGGTGCGAAGGCATATGCGAAGAAGCATCACGACGAATGCCTCGAAACCGAAACGATTTTCATCGGCTATGACACCATGCGCGACTATGACGATATGGCGATCTACAGCCGCGATATGACAGGCACGGTCAAAAATGATATTCGCGTTTGCAACCTGATGAAGAAGGCCGGTGAATATGCGGGGCTTGACCTGCCCTTTAAGAGCGTTTTCTTCGGCTCCTCCGATGCGGCGGCTATTTCCCAGGCCGGTATCCCCGGCGCGACCTTTGCAGCAATGGATCCGACCCCCGCGCGCTATTACCACACTCGGCTGGATACAGCGGATAATTTGGATCCCAAAATGATCGAAGCCGGCCTCAATCTGGCTTTGGAGACCACTTATCTTTTTGATAAAGAGGGCTTGAAAGAGAGCTATTGAGTTTTAAGCCGCTGCGGAACGCTCCGCAGCGGCTTGTTTTTCCTCTGAATCTATCCGCCGGCTTGTTTGGCCGGCGTTTTTTTGTTTTTATTTTTCTTGGTCTGCATTCGTCTGCTGCTTCAGCTGAGCGGAGCGGCGGATCACAGGTTCAGGAAATCCCTGCGGTAGTCTACGCCGAAGGCTTCCGCCAACCGTGCCAGCTCCGCATCCTGAATGGTGTTGATCCGCGGCAGGTGCGCGGTGAGCATAAAAATCTGCGCTGCCTTTTCAACCGTTTCAATCAGGCCGAAAGTTTCATCCATCGTTTTGCCTGCGGCGTAGATGCCGTGCATTCCCCAGATCACAAGGCGGAATTCTTTCATTTTTTCCGCCGTGGCCCTGCCGATTTCGTTGGTGCCGCAGAGCATCCAGGGGAGCACGCCTACCCCATCCGGGAAGACGACGATGCATTCCGTGCACATCTCCCAAAGGGTATGCGTCAGCTTGCGCTCGTCCAGTTCATGCACATAATTCATGGCGAGCGTATGGGTGGGGTGCGAATGCATTACCACGCGGTTTTGAGGCTCCACGCACAATCTTGCCATATGACTCATCAGATGCGCGGGCAATTCGGAGGTGAAGCTTCCGCCATCCCGGTAGCCCCACAAAAGTTCAGCCGCCATGCCGTCCGGCGAAATGCGCAAAATGCCAAGGTTTTGCTCCGGGTCGGCTTCGACGTTTTTAAAATACTTCCCCGTTCCGGTTACGATCAGGATGCGGCCTGCCAGCGGCGATGCGTCAAAGCCCAGGGGGATGGTGCGGATTACTCGCGCAAGATCCAGGTATTGCGCAACCTCTGATTCCTCAAGGAGATAGCTGATGTTGCCGCCGTTGCGTTCATCCCAGCCGAGGCGATACATGTTGGCAGCGGTTTTCCGCATCTCAGTCAAAAAAGGGGCGGTTAGGATATCTTTCATCGTCCGTTCACCTATCCTTCCTGGTTCCATATGAAAAGTCTGTTCCATAACATTGCGTTGGATGCCGGAGCATGCGTTTTCCCAGCAGTTTGCCCGGCCTGCCGGATGGACCAATAAATATCATCCGGCAACGGATGGAATACAGCGCCCGGCGGGAATCCGCTTCGGGCTTGATTGGCGTATGAATTCGGCCTATAATAGCAGTAGCCGGGCTTTTTGTTTGCCGATCGGCTGAGAGAGCATTGCTTTGCTGCATTTATGGAAGGGGTTCATTTATATATGGGGAATCAATTGAGCCATTATTTTATAGAGGATGATTCGCTGCCACCGGATATTCAAACGTTTCCTTATTATTTTGGCGCGGAAAAATTTATGTTTACCAGCGACGCGGGGATGTTTTCGCCAGGCCATGTGGATGAGGCCTCCTCCCTCTTGCTGCACACGATGCCAAAGCGAACCGGGCGTTTTTTGGATTTGGGGTGCGGCTATGGCGTGATTGGGATTGTGATGGGCAAGGTGTATGGCCTGGAGGTCACGATGGCGGATTCAAACGGGCGGGCGCTTCGCTGTGCCCAGCAGAATTGCGAGGCCAACCAGGTGAAGGCGCAGATCATCCAATCCGATTGTTTCCAAAATATCAGCCAGAGTTTTGATACGATAGCGCTGAACCCGCCAATCCATGCGGGGAAGGCGGTGATGTATGCCATGTATGAGGGCGCTTATGCGCACCTTAATGCAGGCGGCCGATTCTATGTGGTAATCCAAAAAAAGCACGGGGCTGAAAGCACGGTTAAAAAGCTAACGGAGATTTTTCATCACTGTGATACGCTTTATAAAAAGAAAGGGTATTATATCTTGGCCTGCACAAAATAATTCCTATCGAATAACTTACTGTTTGACAAACACAACAGTGTCGTCATCTGGAATATTGACGAAGTTTGTTTGCTCCTCTTGCTCCACGATAGCACAGGGGTGGAGGGTCATTAATTGTTCGGCAAAGTTTTGATAATCAATATATAAACTCGAATCATTCCGGAATGTCCGAATCTCATTGATAAAGGACTTTAATTGAACGTAAGTGTTTACAAAAAAACCTCCGCTGAGATGGTCGGCAGTATCAAAATCGTAAATGCCGATTCTGATTCCTACACTCAACTGTTCTAATTGACTTAAATAATTTTTGATTTCAATCCAGAATGTATCGTCTTTGCGGATCTCATTCATGTCTATCGGATTCATGTGATACCGTATGTGAATTTTCTTTTCTGTTTCTGCAAAATCACGCTTGAAACCGTGAAAAAAATTAATGGTAGATTCTTTGGATTGCCTTTGTTGCTCTTTATGAAACGATTTTCTCACGGAAATAAGACTTAGGGCAGCAATCACGACTCCGATAAGGGTTGAAATATTTGCACAAATATTGATAATTGCTGAGACGAAATTTATGTCTTCCACATCGAACAACCTCGCAAAAGCATATGATGTGTAAATATATTACAAAATATGCAGAAATAAGTCAACAAAATTTTGATTGTGATATCTACACTCCTATTTGCATTGCTCTCAAAGCTGTATTTTCTTTATGGCGGCAAGAGCTAGATCTGCATTGGAATGGGATTTCATCGACAGCGCCCGGAAAAATTCCCTAGGCTCTTGGTTCCTCCTCGTTGTAGCGAGTGGATGGGGGCGAATTGGCTTCAGATATTGCGCCATTTATCAGCTCATCCAAAATAAAAAAACCGCGAAGCACGCAGCTACGCGGTTTTCTTTGGAGCTACTGGGCGGACTCGAACCGCCGACCTGCTGATTACGAATCAGCTGCTCTACCAACTGAGCCACAGTAGCAAATATTTATGGTTTACTGCCTACCAGTGAAAAACACTTTGTAAATAACAGCTTTTATATTATAATCAGAACCCTCTGCTTTTGCAAGTCTTTTTTGCAAAAACATTCAAAAAATTCTTTGGAATGGCAGCAAAAATCTGCTCATTCATTTCTGCATTCCCGGCAACGAGTATTTTGCCGGGAATGCAGGCTATGCAGACTGCGAGAGGGGTTAATCAATCTGTAAGCTTTCTTATAATTGCGTCAATCTCTTCACTGGTGACGCCAATGGATTCCAAATAAGCACGCGTACCGCCGCACGTCTCGTCCAAATAGGTGCAGAATTTTTCCATCGTTTCCGGATCCGATTTGAGATGCGGATTCTTTTCCTCATCAAAAATATCGTTGCCATCCTCGACCATCGTCCGGAACATGGGCTGAAGATATGTGTTGGAAATTTGGTAATCCGCAATGATATCCAGGCGGTCTACCTCCGCCAGAGAGAGGAGCATCGCCGCAACGATCCCGGTGCGGTCCTTCCCGAGCGCGCAGTGGAACAGGACGGCTCCTTCCGGCGCGGCGGCAATCGCATGGAATACCTGCGCCATATTTTCTTTATGCTCTGTCAGGCTGCAAACATAGCTTTCCCACAGGGGTTGGCTCTCAACTTTTTCCACATAGGCAGGATTAATTTCTAATAGGGTATAGTGGTGATAAACAATATCAGGCTCTTTCGCATAAGCGGAGGGTGCAACCTTTGACTCTCCGTTTCCGCGTAGGTCGATTACGGTTTTCACCGGAATTTCGGCCAGCCGCGCGCGGTCCGGCCCCATTGGGCCAAACGGAATCCCACAGCGGATGAATCGGCCAAACTGTGTTGTTTTGCCGCCTGCGCATGGGTATCCCCCTAAATCGCGGCAGTTGAAAACGCCGTCAAGCAGTATGCGGCGTGCATTGCCGGAATTATGACTCATAGCTCATCCTCCTAAAAATTTGCCGGCGGATTGTAGTTGCCGCCGGGTTGAGCGATCATGACGTTAGTATAGCATTTCTAGCCCGCAACGTCAATTTCCAGAAACTGAGCGGCTTTTTTCCTGATCCGGCAGGGTGAAGTGATTGTATTTTTACGGGAATCTGATAAGATAGATAATAGGCGGCGCACGCCGGCCTGGATGTTATGTTGATGGAGGAAAGGCAAATGAATCTACGATTGATCAAACGAAGCGGCGCTTTTTTGTTAGCGGCGCTAGTGCTGCTTGGCATTGCCGGATGCAGCGGGCAGGGCGATATTCAAATTGGCAATAAAACACTGCCGCGAGATTCAGAGAATCTGGCGCTGTGCCTGAGCGAGATTCAGGATTTGTCTCCGATCCGTGGGTTTCAAAAAGCGACGAAGGTAAGCCTGTGTAATAACGCGTTGACCGATCTTTCCGCCCTGAAGGGAATGGAGCAGATTGTGAATTTGGATGTATCCCAAAATAAAATTGAAGATATCTCTGTGCTGGAAACCCTCCCGCAGCTTAAAATCTTAAATCTTGCGGGCAACCGGATATCGGATTTGAAGCCCTTGGCAAAGCTCACATCGGTGGAGAGTATCAATCTTTCCAATAATCCAGTGGAAGAGATCGGGGCATTAGCTGGCATGAAAAATCTGACGGTTGCGGAGCTCTCTCATAGCAAAATTAGCAATCTTTCGCCGTTGGCCGGGCTGACGGGCCTTGCCAGCCTGCGGCTTTCCTATAATCAAATTACGGATATCACGCCGCTGGCCGGGCTGCAAAACGTTACGCACCTCTCCCTGGCAGGCAATGAGATCAAGGGGGAGGAAAATTTAAAAGCACTGATGCAGATGAAGAGCTTGGTGTCTCTCACACTAGGCTCCGGGTTTACGGAGGATGAAGTAAAACAGCTACAAACTGCGTTGCCGGATTGCATGATTTTTAACCAGTAGCCTGCAAAAAGTAGAATTATCATTCTGTTGACAGTAAAGGAAGACGGTGCTAGGATAAAATTAATCCAAGTAATTTTTGGATTGATTTTAAAGAGAGAGGATGAATAACAGATGAAATCGGGTAAAAAGCTGTTGAGCCTTATTTTGGCTCTGTGCATGGTATTGTCTGTCATTGGCGTTGCTGCTTTTGCGGCCGATACCGAATCCTCGGAACCGGTAGGGGATCAGCCGGTTGCACTGTCCGTGCCGAATGCGCAGGATCTCAAAGGGCTGGTGGAGAAGTATTTCGGCAGCACGCAGGCATTTGCCAATTTTGTGGCCGATACCGTTGGGCGAATCGTAACGGGCACGAAGAGCGATCATCTTGCTGAAGTGATTGTAAATGCGTTTGAAAATGGGATTATTATTGGCAATATCAGTCAGATGACGGATGAAGAAGTAAAAGTGATGCTCGATCAGATTTACTGGGTCTATGCGGATAATCCCGGCCCGATCACTCAGACAGTGGATTGCATCAAGATGTTTGTCAACTGGTGTGACGCTTCGATCCATAGAGGGCAGGATGGGCTGCTGTTGGGAACAATGCAGAAGAAACTTGCCACCTATTATTGGAACTGGCTCAAGGAGAACTGCTCGCCTGATTGGTGGGATCCTAACCGGCCGACAGATCCCTCGGAGCCAACTGTAGAGCCGACAAAGCCGACTGACCCGAGCGAGGAGCCGACGAAGCCGACCGACCCGAGCGAGGAGCCGACAAAGCCGACCGATCCGAGCGAGGAGCCGACAAAATCGACAGAGCCTACCACAGTGCCAAGCGGGCAGGCAGAGCCCTCCACAGAGCAGGGCGAAATCCCTTCTACTGGAGAGCCATTGGCCATTGCTGCGCTTGTGCTGGTTTCCGCTGCCGCTGCGACCGCAGTGCTTTTGACGCGGAAAAAAGGGCAGGATGATTCGATCGTAAGGTAAAACGGATCTTTGAATCGGGCCGCAGGAAACGCCCCTGTTTCCTGCGGCCTATTTTGCAGTGTTCTTTAAAGGTCGTCAGCATCCTGCACCGGCTGCTCATTTTGAATTCCCGTGCCGGTATAGCTGCCGAGCACGTCGGTTGGAATGCCCTGCGAAGGAGACTGCCAAATCTTAGCGAGCACTTCCGGTGGCAGGGCTGGATGGCGAGCTTTCTTTTTTGTAGGATCCATGATTCTACTCCTTTCAATGACTGTTTCAGAGAGTCCGTTTTAGTTTTTGTATCGGCGGCCTAAAGATCAGAGGAAAAGGCCGCATATATAGGTGGAAGTTACCAATTGCGCGGATTGCAAAGAACGGATTGACAAACCAGCGGCGAGCCTGTAAAATGAACTTATACATGCAGGGGGATTTCTTCTTGTATTTTTTAAGAACTGAATCTGAAGAGAAAGGATTGAAAAGTAAGTGACAAAGGGTAAAAAACTATTCAGCTTCCTGATGGCGCTTTGCATGGTGATGTCGATGAGCGGCATCGCGGCTCTGGCTGCGGATGATGTTCTCAAGCCGGAAGCCGGCCAGAATGCGGAGGTCGTCGCCCCGGCGACTGATGCCGTCAAGGCGCTTGCTGAGAAGTATTTTGGTGGCACAGAGGGATTTGCCAATTTTGTTGGCAGCACAGTGGGCCTGATCGTGACGGGCGCTAAGAGCGACAATCTCGCCAAGGCAATTGTTAACGCGGCTGAAAACGGCGTGATCATCGGCGATATTAGCCTGATGACGGATGCGGAAGTGAAAACGATGCTCGATCAGATCTATTGGGTTTATGCCGATAATCCGGGCTTCATCACCCAGACGGTCGACTGCATTAAAATGTATGTCAACTACGTGGACGCCTCCATTCATAAGGGCCAGGATGGCCCGAACCTTGGCATAATGCAGGTAAAGCTTGCTACCTACTATAGCAATTGGCTCAAGGAGCACTGCGTGCCGGAAACGACTACTGCCGCCCCGACGGAGGCGCCGAGTGTGCCGGTTGTTACTGTTCCCGTTGAGAATCCGCCTACCGGCGAATCCATTGCAATTTCTGCACTTGCGCTCGTCTCCGTGGCCGCTGCGGCTGCGTTTATCGTAACGCGCAAGAAGAATCGGGAAGACTAAGCGTTTTGATTGTTAGGAATGCCGCAGGGTGATAGGTCATCGCCCTGCGGCATTTTTATGAAGTAGCAAAGCAAAGCCTGCCGTAACCACATAGATCATAGAGATACACATTGCCTACGAGAACAGGCGGCTCCTTACTATTTTTATAACATCTATGGATGCATCGCACGGTATTTTTTCTGCGTGGCGATCCCTCCCCGGATATGGCGCTGAGCTTTGTTAACATCGAGCACCTCCCGCACCTCCTGATAGAGCTGCGGATTCACCCGGCGCAGGCGTTCTGACACATCCATATGTACGGTAGATTTACTGATTCCGAACTCCTTTGCCGCCGCCCGTACCGTCGCCTTGTGCGCAATGATATATTCGCCGAGTTCTACGGCTCTTTCTTCCACGATACCTTTCAAGATGAGCCCCTCCGTTTTCCGTTAAAGTGAAACCTGCCTTTCTATTTCCCTCAATCTATATGCGCATACTGGGCGGATTATGTTTTCCCAAAGCGCAATTGACACCGCCCGGAAAAGGTGCTACATTGAAACAAACTCCTGATAGGAAAGGAGGCTCAGCCTTTTTTATGAAACAAGCGGAAAGCGCCCGTGCTGAATGGCTGCGGGCGATGCACAAAATTGCGTTTCCTGTGCTTTCAGCAGCAGCGGAAAACCGCCTGCATGATACCCTCCCGCTGGATAGGAAGGAGAAACAGCGCGGCGTGGCCTATCTGGAAGCCGTGGGCCGGACGATGATTGGCATTGCGCCCTGGCTGGAGCTCTCCCTCCCTCGCAGCACATCAGAGGAAGAGCGCGCTTTGCAGAAGCAATACCGGGCTTTCGCCCGCAAAGCGCTCGCCAACATCTGTAATCCTTGCGCAGCGGATTACTGCGTATGGAATCAAACCGGCGCCCTTCTCTCGCCTGACCAGCCGCTCGTCGATGCAGCGTTTCTAGCAAGCGCCCTGCTGAAAGCGCCCACTCAACTGTTTACGATCCAACCGCCGGAGGTACGCGGGAAGCTGCTCGCCGCCTTTGAACAGGCACGCCTAATGCGCCCCGTGCGCAATAACTGGCTGCTCTTTGCCGCGACGATTGAGGCGATGCGCTATCGCTTCACTGGAATCGGCGACGGTATGCGCATTGAATACGCGCTAAGCAAGCATTTTGAATGGTATAAAGGGGACGGTGCTTATGGCGATGGGGACGCATTCCACTGGGATTATTACAACAGCTTTGTCATTCAGCCGATGCTCGAGGAGGTTTCCCGCACCGCAGAGCCGCTCATTGCGGATAAGCGCTACCGTGCGCAGTTTGTAAAAAGCCTGATGCGCTATTGTGAATTGCTTGAGCGAATGATTTCACCGGACGGCTCCTATCCCTGCATGGGCCGTTCCATCGTTTACCGTACGGGAGCATTCCACGCGCTCGCCCACGCGGCGCTGAGCGGGCACCTGCCCCCTTCTCTCCCGCCCGGGCAGGTGCGCCGAGCTCTCAGCCTCGCGCTACGAAAAATGTTTTTTTCTCAGGAATTATTCGATCCAAGCGGCTTTCTGCAAAAGGGGCTTTCCGGCCGCCAGCCGGGGCTGGCGGAATCTTATATCAACACCGGCAGCCTTTATCTTTGCTCTACCATCTTTCTCCCGCTCGGCCTTTCGCCGGATGACGCCTTCTGGACGGATGCAGAACAGCCCACAACTTGGGAAAAAGCCTGGTCAGGTGCAAACCTTCCCGGCGACCACGCAATTGGATAGGCAACGGCATAAAAAGGGGCGAAATTTCCGGTTTATTGAGAAAAGACGATGACTTTTTTATCAGTTTCGTGTATAATACAAACATCTATATTTTGAGCAGAGGGAGTCGATTCGAATGGCGATCATTCGCAAAGAAGCATATTTCAACTCTTCCACCGGTAAAAATAAAATCCACTGCATGATCTGGCAAGACGATGCGGTGAAGCCCATCGCGCTATTTCAAATTGCGCATGGTATGTCTGAGCATATTGAGCGATACGACGATTTTGCCTGTTTCCTCGCTGGGCATGGCTTTATCGTGTGCGGCAATGACCACCTGGGGCACGGAAAATCTGTCAACTCCTTGGATGATCTCGGGTATATGGACGATAAAAACGGCCATATCCGCATGGTTGATGATATGCATATCCTGCATCACATCATGCACAAGCGCTACCCTGACCTACCCTATTTTCTCTTTGGCCACAGCATGGGTTCCTTCCTTTCCCGCTCCTACGCCGCACACTTCGGCAAGGAGCTGGCAGGTGCAATCTTCTGTGGTACGGGCGAGCTTCCCGCCTCCCTGGAGGGTGTGGTATCTGCCTTCGACAAGGTGGTAGATAAAATTGGCCCGCATGCCAATGCGGATCTGCTCTTCAAAATTGGCAACGGCGTGTTCAATGCGCAGTTTAAAAACCCACGCACCAATGTTGACTGGATCAGCACAAGCGAGGAAAATCTCGACCGCTATCTCGATGATCCGCTCTGTGGATTTAACTTCAAGCTCGGCGGCACACGCGATGTAGTGCGTATTTTAATGGAGGTCAGCCGCAAGGATTGGGCGCAGAAGGTGCCTCAGGATCTGCCCATTATGCTGATCTCCGGCGCGAAAGATTCCGTTGGCTTCAACGGCAGAGGCGTTTTGGCTGTGTCGGATAATCTGGAGCTTGCAGGCAATGAGCCGACGGTGATCCTCTACCCGAACGACCGGCACGAAATCCTCAACGAAAATGACCACGAAAAGATTTATAACGATATCATGAAGTGGCTAGACGGTGTATTGGCGGCGAGGGAAGAGCAGAAAGCCTGAGAAATAAAACAATAGAATATGAAAAAATGGACGTATGCAAATGAATCTCAAAATGCATACGTCCGTTTTCTAAATTTGCTCAGTGCGAATCGGAATCAAACATCAACATATAGGGAGGTTCGCACCAAAATCAAAAGGGAATATTGGAATAAATATCCCAAATGAGAGAATTTACATCGAGTTCTCTTGCTTTTTTCTGTAAAATATGTTGTAATAGAGATGCTTAAGAGACGAAAAAATGGTTTCTTTTGCTGTCTCCGCCCACACGGGCGGAGTGGATTGAAATCGCGTTGAAAAAAGCCTATCCCAAAGCTCATCTGGTCTCCGCCCACACGGGCGGAGCGGATTGAAATGAGGGCTACGGCTAGGACAATCCCGGCGCAAAATCTCCACCTTCACAAATGGCTCCTCCAAAGTTTTGGAGGAGCCATTCCTTGAAAGCTGACAGGTAGACGTCATATTTTCTATGCTATCCTTTTTCAAGAAGAAGGTTTCTCATCGGAAACAAAGCGCCACGGATTGCAGATAAAATCCGTTTGTAACTGGGAGAACCTATTTACGAGTCGGTGCTCCGCACAAATGGAATGTTAAAAGCGCCTTCTTCTTCCGCCAGCCGGAATTCGTCACAGAAGAGGTATTCCACTGGACCGTCGCGGAATGCGGGAGCAAAAAGCCTGAAGTCGATGTATCCGGCGTGCGTTTTGAAACGCTGCGAGAGGGGCTGTGCGTCCAGATAATGCATGTGGGGCCTTATTCCGAAGAGCCTGCGTCTCTTGAGAAAATGCATACATTCCTGCGTGAAAACGGCTGTTCACTTTTAAACGACGAGACACACCGGCACCATGAAATCTATCTGTCCGACCCGCGGCGGACAGCGCCGGAGCGCTTAAAAACCGTGCTGCGGCTGCCCGTCACAAAATAAAATCGACTGCAATCAAAAAATGTGGTATCATACCCTTGTTTCGTGGTATGATACCATTTTTCAACCGATGGATGGGCAAAGGAAGTGCAAAATGGAAGTTTGGGATCTTTACACGGAAGGCCGGATTAAAACAGGAGAAACGCATCTTCGCGGAACAGCGCTCCCAAAAAATCGCTTTCATCTGGTGGTGCATGTATGGATTGTGAATGCGAAAGGAGAATATCTGATTTCGCAGCGCGCCGCAAGCAGGCTCTCCTACCCGCTGATGTGGGAATGTGTCGGCGGCTCCGTGTTGCGAGGAGAATCCAGTGTGGACGGCGCTGTGCGGGAGGTCAAGGAAGAGGTCGGTATTGATTTATCTCCTGCGGCCGGGATTTTGGTGGATTCTGAGGTGCGAAAAATTGTAAACGGCACAGTATTCAATGATATTAAAGACGTTTGGCTCTTCCCTTACGACGGGGGGATTTTGCCGGAAAACGCAACGACCGACGAGGTGGCAGATGCAAAATGGATGACAAAAAGCGAAATAAAAGAATACTACCGCTCCGGCAAGCTGGTGCCTACATTGGCTTATTTTTTTGAACGATTTTAATAGAGAGGAACGCCATACAAAATGGAACGATATACGATACGCAACGAAGAGGCATCATCCATCCCCTTGATTGCCGATCCCTATCTGCACCCCGCGGAAAATGGCTATGCCGGATTAGCGGCAGAGCGGCTTGCAAAGCTGGAAATACTGTATGAACAACTCACTGCCCAGCAGGAGACGCTCGCCAAAGAGCTCGAAGCACTCCGCCTTGCCGGAAAAATCCGCACGACAAAATTCCAGCAGCTCATGGCCAAAAAGCTCACGGATAAAAACATCATTATCCTGCTGGACACCTATGTTTTTGACTCCTCTGTGGAGGAAAAATAACCGGCTGGAAACCGCCAGACTATTTTAGAGGAACCGCTATGATGTTCATCAAACGATAAGTGGAAAGGAAGGACGATTCATCCATGAAAAAAGCAATCAAAACCGCCCTCGCGATCACCTGCGTGGGCTCGCTGCTCACCTGCGCCCTAGCGGGCTGCACCACCACAAAAAGCTATAAAGCTACGGTGGAGGGCAGCGGCTTGTTTGCAAACGACGTATCTACCGCAATGCCGCAAACGGCCGTTCATGATCTTGTATTAGAGCACTTCAGCTCCCCCCTCCCCGCTGGAAAAAACGCAAAGAAGGCGCTGTTGCTCTTCATGGATGGATGCCGTGCGGATGCGTTGCCTCTATTCGCTGATTACGGGCTGGGCGTGATGACCGCCGCGAAAGACGGAGGCCTGTACCTGACCTATGCGGGCGGCACACAAAAGTCCTTCCGCAGCGATACCGCGCCTGGTTTTTTCTCCATGCTGACTGGCCAGTGGGCGGATCAATACGGTATCACGGATAACGAGCAAAAAAAAGAAGTGGAGCCGCTGACTTGCCTGGGCGAGCTTGCGAAACAGGGCAAGGCCGTTTCCTTCCTCGTGCAGTGGCCGACGCATATCAACGTGCAATATAAGGCCGAAATCGACTGGGCCAAAGAAAATCACTATCCCTTGACGGCAAGCTCCTCCGAGAACGACCCCGCGCTCCAAAAGGAAATTTTAAAAAGTATTGCCGAAAAAGACGTTACGGCAGGCCTTTATTGCGAACCGGATAACACCGGCCACGGCATCGGCTTCTCCCCCGAAATTCCGGAGTATGCCGCCGCAGTCGTCAACACCAACGCCTATATTGAGCAGGCGATCCAAGCCGTTTATGCACGCGATACCTATGAGCAGGAGGATTGGCTGATTCTCATAACGACAGACCACGGCGGGCACGGCAAAAACCACTATCAGGCAACGGCTGTGGAGCGCCTGACTTGGATGGCAATCAATAAGAAGGTGGATTGCAGCAAATATCTTGAGGAAGGCTTTGATTTGAAATAGCAAAGCGCCTGCCAAAACATCCAACGGCCTGATTTCTCCCCATGAAGAGGGGAGCTGATAAAATGTATCCAACAATCAAACATAGATGAAAAATTGCCGCAAGTTGTGTGCTTTTTGCGCGCAGCACGGATCTCTTTGATTTTTGTGGCGCGGCGCGCGAAACGTAAGGGAACGGCACGCAAAATGAACCTGCCTCCCCCCTTACAACGCCTCACAACCCATGAAAACGGCTTTGTGAAACATGACAAAACCTTTACAAAGCTTGCATATCTATGCATAAATTTTACGCTGAACAGGTTATTCCTGCTCAGCGTTTTTCAATGTTGCCTTAGCAAAACAAAGAGGCGACCGCCCTTTTTCACGTTTCCATTTTCGTTCTGCCCATTTCTCCTCCCCGTTCCCTAATGCCGCGGCCAGCGTATGGCGCTTTATGCAACGGCTTTCTTCTGTTTATCTAATCTGCTCATAAATCTGCCGGATTTCCGCCAAAATCTCCGTATGGGTAAAATCCCTGTGATGCACCATATTAATAGAGCGAGTCATCCTAAAATTTTCAATCGGAATCACAGAGAGCGAGCCTGTATGCTCTGCATCAATGCAGGCACTGTGTGCGATGACGGATACGCCAAGGTTGGAAGCAACCAGTTCCTTGATGGTGGCAACATTGTCAATCTCCATGATCACATGAAAGCTCTTTAAACTTTCCGAGCAGCTCAGGAGATAATTTTCAAACAGCTTACGCGTGCCCGCCTGCCGTGAGCGCAAAATCAGCCTTTGACCTTTGAGCTCCTCCAGGCTCACGCTCCCCCGCCGGGCAAAGGGATGCTGCGGGGAGACGATCAGGCAGAGGTAATCCGTGTCGAGCAATACCTGCGTTAAATTTTCATCCGGAATGCTGCCTTCAACAATACCAATATCCACTTCATAGGACTTTAACATATTATAAATATTTTTTATCGTATCTGTAACGATTGTTATGCTGGTATCTGGATGAAGGTTACAATAGGTGGCCATGACACGCGGCACCAGGTTCTCCTCAGCGGTAGGCGTAATCCCCACGGTGAATCGAGAAAGGCCGTTGCGATAATCCTCCAGGCTTTGAATCACATTGTTCTCCAACGCCTGCATCCGGCGTGCATATTTGACAAGAATGCCGCCCTCCGGCGTTAATTTAAGCTGTTTCGTGCTCCGGTAAAAAACCGGCGCGCCGTATTCCTGCTCAAGCTGCCGGATATGGTGGCTAACGGCGGGCTGTGTCAGTGACAGCACGCGCGCCGCCTTGGTGTAACTGCCCGCCTCCATCAGCGTCAGCAGGGTGTGCAATCTCGTATCGATCATGGCGGATTTTCCTCTTTCCTAACGCTACTATTCATTTTATTTATATGATTATCAATCTTTATAATTTGATTTTATCAGAAATTATCTTTATAATCAATCCATTCGGTATGTTTCCGTTCGTTTCATGATAGCGCATACCCTATAAAAGTTCGCATGTCAAACCGTCTTTCCATTTCAAAAAGACGGCTCCGGTTTTAGGCCGCAAGCAGGCTGCGGCTATTTTTACGTTGAGAGGGAGTGGAAGGTTGCATGGCTGCTTTTCTGCTGCAACAAGGGGAATATCTGCTGCGCATCCTCATCGGTGCAATCTGCGGGGCGGCAATCGGATATGAGCGCAAAAGCAGGATGAAAGAGGCCGGTGTGCGCACCCATTTAATCGTAGCGCTCGGCTCTACCATGATGATGCTGGTATCAAAATATGGCTTTTTCGACGTTGTCACAATGCAGGGCATCAGCCTGGACGCCTCCCGTATTGCCGCTAACATCATCACAGGCGTAAGCTTCCTGGGCGCTGGGGTCATCTTTGTGCGCAATCGTTCCATCAGCGGCCTGACCACCGCCGCCGGAATCTGGGCTACCTCTGGCGTGGGGCTTGCCATCGGCGCAGGGATGTATATCGTGGGCGTTTTTGCAACGCTGATGATTATCGTGCTCCAGGTGCTGCTGCACAAGCGCCTTTTGTTTTTGGAAGGTCCGCAGAGTGAACAGATCTCGATCACAATGGAAAGAGGGCTAGAGCCCTTTCAAATGCTGCGGGATAATCTGGAGAGCATCAACGTTCAGATTTTAGAAGTAAAAACGCAGAAGAACAAGGATGATACCGTATCGCTTGAGCTTGCCGTGCGTGTGGATCAGTCCCTAACCGTAACCGAAATTCTTGCCTGCTTTCAGGAAAACCCGTATATCCGCGCGTTGGATATTTAACGTTTTGTTTGCCGACTCAATATTCCTTTGGAGAAGCTGTGCACGAGCAGTCGTGCGCGGCTTCTTCTATTTTCCCAGGCGGGAGGAAATCCTTACCCTTTGCTTGTTTTTTCGGCTCGTTTCGATTATACTGGAATCTGATTAAAATTGTAATGGAAATGGAAGAATGCCCTCTATGAAAGCCGCATTTTACACCCTTGGCTGCAAGGTGAATCAATATGAAACACAGGCCCTATCCGAGCAGTTTCGAGCAAAAGGGTTTCAAATCGTTCCCCCAGAGGAGGAGGCGGACGTTTACCTTGTCAACTCCTGCACAGTAACCGGCACAGGCGATCAAAAATCGCGCCAGGCGGTGCGCCGTTTCAAACGGCTGCATCCGCAGAGCATCGTTGTGCTGACGGGGTGCATGCCGCAGGCCTATCCGGATCAGGCCAACACCCTTGCCCAGGCGGATATTGTCACAGGCAACCGCGATAGCGAAAAAATCCTTGACGCGATCGATGAATACCAGCTCACTGGCAAGCGTATTTTTCAGGTGGCTCCCCATGAAACGGGCGAACCCTTCCACGGCGGCAGCATCTCCGGCTTTCAGGGGCATACGCGCGCCTTTGTCAAAATTCAGGATGGCTGCGACCGCTTCTGTTCCTATTGCATCATCCCCACTTCGCGCGGAAGAGTACGCTCAAAGCCGCTCGGCGAGCTGGAGGCAGAGCTTATCCGGCTTCGGGATTCGGGCTTTTTGGAGATTGTGCTCGTGGGAATCAATCTCTCCTCCTATGGGAAGGATTTCTCCCGTTCCATCTGCGATGCGGTGGAACGTGCCTGCACGGTAGACGGTATCCTGCGCGTGCGCCTCGGCTCCCTGGAGCCGGATCATCTCACGCCGGAGGTAGTGGCGCGGCTTTCGAAGTGTGAAAAGCTCTGCCCACAATTCCACCTCTCCCTCCAAAGCGGCTGTGATGCAACGCTCCGCCGCATGAACCGGCATTACACCTGCGCGGAATATGAAGCGCTTTGCGGCAGCCTGCGAAGCTATTTCCCACATGCCGCGATTACGACCGATATCATGACCGGTTTCCCCGGGGAAAGCGAAGCGGAATTTGATGCTTCGCTCGCCTTCGCGCATAAAATCGGATTTGAAAAAATTCATGTATTCCCCTACTCCTCCCGTCCCGGCACAAAAGCTGCTGCCTTACCGCAATTATCCAAAGCGGTGAAGGAAGAGCGCGCCCGCCGGATGCGGGAGGCGGCGGACGACATGCGGCGGCGCTTTCTGACAGGCGAGATGGGCAAGCGTTTTCCCGTCCTTTTTGAAACAACCGCGCCGGACGGCTTTCTGGAGGGTTACACGCCAAACTATACGCCCGTGCGCGTATGCGCCCCAAAGGAGCTTTGTGGCACAGTCCGGGAGGTTACGATCACCGGGGTTGCCGAGGATGGCTGCACAGGGATTCTTAACAAATAAGCAAGGTTCATCTCACTATTTTATAAGGAGGTGTTTCTATGGAATTAACACCCGCACTCGCCTCCCATCTGACAAAGGCGCAATCTCACCTTACGCATCTTCCAGGCCTTTATGAACTCTACCGCACCTGCTTCGCAAGCACCTGTGAAACAACGGCAAAGCTGCTGGCCGGCGGGGAAGCATTTGTTTTCACGGGAGACATCCCCGCCATGTGGCTGCGTGACTCCAGCGCGCAAGTGCGCCACTATCTTCCCTTTGCGGGGGAGGATACGCAGCTGCAAGCCCTGCTGGAAGGGCTCATTTCGCGGCAGGCGAAATATATCTGTATCGACCCCTATGCCAACGCCTTTAATGAAAATCCGGACAACAGCCGCTGGGATGAGGACGAAACCGTTCTCACGCCGTGGACTTGGGAGAGGAAGTATGAAACGGATTCTCTGTGCTACCCGGTTTGGCTCGCATGGTCTTATTGGCAAGCAACAGGCCGCACACAGGTGTTCACGCCGCAATGGCGAGAGGCCGCCTACAAAATTCTCGACACACTGCGCACAGAGCAGAGCCACCATGAGCAATCGCCTTACCGATTCATCCGGCCATGGGCAGTTGAACAGGGCAATGCGCGGGAAACGCTGCAAAACAACGGCCTTGGCACGCCCATAGGATATACCGGAATGACTTGGTCCGGTTTTCGGCCGTCGGACGATGCATGTGAATATCATTACCTGATTCCCGCAAACTGCTTCGCCGCAGTGATCCTCGGCGAGCTTGCTGCAATTGCGCGGGAAGCCTGGCAGGATGAGGCTTTTGCGCTGGAAGCGCTGCGCGTGCGGCGCGAAATCGTGCAAGGGATCGAAGCATACGGCATTGTCCACCACCCACGCTTTGGCAGGATATATGCCTATGAAGCGGACGGGCTAGGCCATTTCCGCCTGATGGACGACGCCAATGTGCCAAGCCTTCTCTCCCTCCCCTACCTTGGCTATCTCCCGCCGGAGGATCCCGTTTACCAAAACACGAGGGCATGGCTTCTCAGCGAGGAAAATCCTTGCTATTTCCAGGGGAAAGCTGCCTGCGGCGTGGGCAGCGAGCATACCGCGGCGGGCTATGTGTGGCCAATTGCCCTTGCGATGCAGGGGCTGACGGCAAACTGTTTTGAGGAAAAGGAACGGATTATCCGTTTATTATTGGGTACAACAGCCGGATGCGGCCGGATGCATGAGAGCTTCTATGCAGACGATCCCTCCCAGTTTACTCGGCCTTGGTTCTCCTGGGCGGACAGTCTCTGCGCAGAATTGATCTATGAAACCTATCTGAAAGAAACGCTATAAAGGAGGCAATGAACATGGGTTATTTTGAAGAGCAATTTGGGATGCATGTGCAGAGCAAAACGAAAGAGAGCCAGACGGCGGTTTTTGGAGACGTGCGCATTAGTGTTTTGACCAGCCGCCTACTACGGGTGGAAACAATGAATGCTGCCAAGGCTTTCTGCGATCAGCCGACGCAGAAGGTTTGGTATCGTGATTTCGAGCAACCGCGGTTTGATGCTTCGCAGGAAGGGCAGATGCTTACCGTGCGCACGGAGCAGGCCATTTTCCACTATAACCTGCGCAGAAAGAGAATGGAGAGCATCACCCTGCGGGGCGGCAGGACGGTAACGGATTTTGAGAGCGGCAACCTGCGCGGCACGGCCCGCACGCTCGATCAATCCACCGGATCCGTTCCGCTTACCAAAGGCGTTATTTCCAAAGACGGCGTTGCAACGCTCGATGACAGCGCCTCTCTCCTTCTGCTGGAGGATGGCCGGATCACACCGCGCCAAAAGGGCGGCTCCGATCTTTATTTCTTTGCCTATGGGCATGATTACCGCGGCTGCATCCGTGACCTGTTCCGCCTGACGGGGCCGGTTCCGCTCGTTCCGCGCTGGTGCCTGGGCAACTGGTGGAGCCGGTATAAAGCGTATTCCCAAGAGGAATACACCACCCTAATGCAGCGCTTTATTGATGAAAAAATCCCGATCACTGTGGCAACCATCGATATGGATTGGCATTGGACAGATGTGAAACGCCGTTTTGGCAAAGGACCCGCGCGGCGTTCCTCCCATTCTTCCCCAGTGGATGCTTGGTTTGACGCCATGTCCAACGGCGGATGGACGGGCTACAGCTGGAATACAGAGCTGTTCCCAGATTATCGCGCCTTCCTTTGCTGGCTCAAGGAACAAAATTTCCACACAACGCTCAACATCCATCCCGCAGGCGGCGTGCGCAGCTTTGAGGATTGTTACAAAACGATGGCCGAGGCAATGGGGATCGACCCGGCTTCCGGCGATCCTGTTGAATTTGACATTACAGATCCAAAATTCATTGAGGCCTATTTCCAGTGCCTCCACCACCCCTATGAACAGGAAGGTGTGGATTTCTGGTGGATCGACTGGCAGCAGGGTAGTCAATCCAAAATCAAGGGCCTTGACCCGCTCTGGGCTCTGAATCACTACCACTATCTCGATAACCGCCGCGGAAATCGGCGTCCGCTGATCCTTTCCCGCTATGCGGAGATTGGCAGCCATCGCTATCCGCTTGGCTTTTCGGGCGATTCGAAAATCAGCTGGGAGGTGCTCGACTTCCAGCCATATTTTACCGCCAATGCATCCAATGCGGGTTATACTTGGTGGAGCCACGATATCGGCGGCCATCATCAGGGCGAGAAAGACGACGAGCTTTATCTCAGGTGGGTGCAGCTTGGCGTATTCAGCCCGATCATGCGGCTGCATTCCACAAGCAACCCCTTTATGGGCAAAGAGCCATGGAATTACCGCTGGGATGTATACGCCCTCTCGAAGGAATATCTGCGCCTGCGCCATCGGCTAATCCCCTATCTCTACACCATGAATTGGCGCACCCACAGCGAGGGGCGCGCACTGTGCGAGCCAATGTATTACGAATGGCCGGAGCATGCGGAGGCATATACCGTGCCAAATGAATTCCTGTTTGGCAGCGAGCTGATTGTTGCGCCCATCACCCAGCCGGTAGATTCCAAAACCAATCTTGCAGGCGTGCGCGTCTGGCTGCCGCGCGGCCGCTGGACGGATCTTTTCACAAAGCGTATTTATGAGGGCGGGCGGTTTATCACCATGTACCGCGGTGTAGAAAGCATTCCCGTCCTCGCCAAAGAGGGCGCAATCATTCCCATGAGCACGCAGGGCGAACAGAATGACTGGAAGAACCCAGCGAAGCTCGATCTGACGATTTTCCGGGGCAACAACAGTTTCACCCTCTATGAGGATGATGGTGAAACAAACGATTTTGAACAGGGATGCTATGCAAAAACCACCTTCCGGATGAAAGAGGGCGGAGGGGATCTGCTCTTCACCGTGCTGCCCGCCCAGGGGGAACCGTCGCTTCTGCCCACCAAGCGGGAGCTGCGCCTGATCTTTGCTGATCTTTCCGGCTGCGGAGAAATAAAGGCTGAGCGCAACGGCGCTTTGATCCATTGTGAGCCTGTATTGGAAAACGGGGAGCTTTGCCTCCTGATTCCCGATTTGCGCCCCTCAGACCGGCTGGATCTCACGCTCAAGCAGATCGTCCGGCGTGTCAATGCCGACCAGAGCCAAGAGCTAATTACCCTGATTTCAAAATTCCAGGCAAGCTTTTCCTGGAAAAGCAACACATTCTCCGCCTTCCTCAAGGACCCAAATCGAAAAATCCCGGCAGGCGCCCCATTTGAAGGCCCTATCCGGGAAATTCTCGAATTAAAATAATGGATAAAAAGCATTCGCTATCAAAACGGATTTTTCGTGTAGTGCATGCGTTCCATACAGTTTGCGCAAATATAGCGCCTGCCGATCCGTTTTAAGTTCTCTGTGCCATAGCAATATGCGCAGCGCGGCGAATCTGATGTTAGCACAATCTCGCCGGCATTGTTGATTCTTACAGTCAGTTGGTCGCCCGGCTTCAATTTTAAAAGATCCCGCAGCTCTTGCGGCAGCGCGATCCTTCCCATTTCGTCGATTGGCCTTTTCGTCGCAGTAAAAACGTACAACCGCATGCACCCCTCTCAATTCTGTGATAAATTTTTGCCGGGCATTTCACACCAATGGTGCAAAATGCCCGGTTCTTGTGAAAAGCGGATACACTCCTGGAACAATAAGCCTCTTGTAACGGTAAATCAGAGACATTTATTCCGCATTTTCACAATTTCGCCCTTCATAGGCGGTAAGTGATTGTAAAAATTGGTATATTATTCCCCGCTCTCAATTATACTCCTTTTGTTTAAAAAATTTGTCGAAATATAGAATAATAAATCTGATATCATCAAAAAAATTGCCGTAATTTTTGAGAGCTTCCATCCAGTGTTTTGAAAGGCCTGATTTTTAATCATTGGAAAAGTGAAGCTTTCAAAAGGGCCTGATGCGCTATTCCCCAGGAGTTTTCTGTTTTCCGGTCAGGCAGAGCGGAAAATTAACATTGCAAAGAACTTCTGCCACGCAGAGAAAGGATGGTCATACGCTTGAAAATTGGTTCTATCACACTCGCATCTGCCGCTGCACTCGCACCGATGGCCGGGGTGGCAGACCGCGCCTTTCGCGAGCTCTGTGTCCGTTTTGGTGCGGCCTATGTCGTTGGTGAAATGGTGAGCGCCAAAGGCATTACAATGGGTGACCGAAAGAGCGCCGAGCTCCTCTCCCTATCGGAGGCGGAACGCCCCGCAGCGATCCAGCTCTTTGGCGACGATCCTTCCATCATGGCAGAAGCCGCCCAAAAAGCGCTTTTCTACCGCCCACAGGCAATTGATATCAACATGGGCTGCCCTGCGCCGAAAGTCGTGCGCAGCGGGGGCGGCTCTTCCCTTATGCGCCGCCCGGAAACGGCTCAGGCGGTCGTAGAAGCAGCCGTGCGGGCCGTTGATATCCCGGTAACGGTAAAAATCCGTGCCGGTTGGGAGGAAAAGGAGAAAAACGCCGTAGAGATTGCAAAGCGTTGCGAGGCGGCTGGGGCTGCGGCGATTACGGTTCATGGCCGCACCCGCGAGCAGATGTATGCCCCGCCCGTTGATCTGGAGATCATCCGGCAGGTAAAGCAGGCTGTTTCCATCCCCGTCATCGGCAATGGCGACGTCTGCGATGCCAAAAGCGCAGCACAGATGCTGGAGGAAACAGGCTGCGACCTCGTTATGGTCGGGCGCGGCGCATTGGGCAGGCCATGGATCTTTGCTCAAATAAGCGCATATCTAAAAACAGGGGTGCTTCTCCCCGATCCTCCGGTGGCGGAGCGGATGCACATTATGATCGAGCACATTCACACATTGTGCAAATACAAAGGCACGCGCACCGGCATGCTACAGGCACGCACACATGCGGCTTGGTATATGAAGGGCCTGCACGGAGCGGCAGCCTACCGCCGTGAAATCGGCGCACTGGAAAGCATGGAGCAGCTTGAACTACTCGCCTGCAAGGTGATCCGCAGCCAAGAGGAACTGACTTTGACGGAATAGCGGTTCTGTGGTATACTCCTCTCACAACGAAAGAATCAGGCAAAACGAAAGGATTGGATCCATGGCAAACAAGATAAAAATTACAGTCGACAGCACCTGCGATATGACGCCGGAGCTGTGCAGGCAATACGACGTGACAAAAATCCCCCTGAGCATCTTGCTCGGCGCGCAGGCGCATGACGACGGCATTGACATCACGCCGGATGACATCTACGCGTATTATGAGCGCACCGGCACTACGGCAAAAACAGCTGCCGTCCCGCCGAGCGCTTATCTCTCCCTCTTTGAGAAATATACCAAAGAGGGCTATGAAGTAGTCCATCTAGGGTTCACGGAGAAGCTGTCCTCCTCTTTCCAAAATGCAGTGCTTGCAGCGGGCGAGTTGGAAGGCGTTTTCCCTGTGGATACCAAAAGCCTTTGCACTGGTATGGCGCTGCTCGTCATCAAAGCCTGCGAAATGCGGGATGCCGGGCTCCCGGCCAAAGAGATTGCCGAACAGATTGCCCTGCTGCGTGAAAAGGTGCATACCACCTTTATCCTCAACACACTCGATTATCTGAGCCGGGGCGGCCGATGCTCTGCTGTGACAGCCTTTGGCGCCAATTTGCTGAGCATCAAGCCGAGCATTGAAATGGTAGACGGCGCGCTGGAGGTCGGCAAAAAATACCGGGGGAAAATTGAAACAGTCTACGGCCAGTATATTCGAGACCAGCTTTCCGATCCGGACAAGCTCGATTTGAGCCGGGCGTTTCTTTCGCATTCCGGCGGCGGAATTTCTGAGGAAACATTACAGGCCATGAAGAAGGAAATTTTGAGGTGCGCACCCTTTCAAGAGGTACAGATCATCCGAGCGGGCTGTACGATTTCCGCACACTGTGGGCCTAAAACCGCCACGGTTATGTTTATGGAAAAATAAAGAATTTACATACAGCATATTTCAATGCAATATTTCACAAATAATATCAATGAACGGAGTGCAACGCCACGGTGTTGCACTCCGCCTTCTTTTTACAAAACTTTAATCTTTTTTATTATGGCGGGAATACTTGAAATCGATCACATTTCGCGTTAACATGGACAAGATCACGATTAAAAAGGAGGAATAGTTTCGCCTATGGCATCACAAAAAAAATTATGCGTCCGGTCGGATGGAAGCTTCAAGGTGATGCAAATTGCCGATTTGCAGGAGATTCCCGCCATTTCGCCTGATACGCTCAAGCTCATGAACGCTGCGCTTGACCGGGAAAAGCCAGATCTTGTCGTCTTTACAGGAGATCAGATCAAAGGCTACGGCATCACCTTCCGGGGCGGCGACCGCAAGAAAAAGGTGGAGGATACCCTGCACCGGCTGCTGGAGCCAGTGGTCAGACGTAATATTCCCTTTGCCCCGCTCTTTGGTAATCACGACGGGCAGGTGGGCTGCACTAACCAGGAGCAGATGCAGATTTATCAGCGTTATGAGCAATGCGTTGGCATGGACGACCCGGCATTACCCGGCTGCGGCACCTATGATCTGCCCATTTATTCCAACGATGGGCGAAAAATTCTTTTTAACCTTTATCTCATCGATTCACACGGTAGCGCGAAGGGTGGCGGCTATGCGCCGGTTGATCCGAAGCAGATTGAATGGTATCGCGCAACGCGCGACCGCCTCACGCAGGAAAACAACGGCGAGCCGGGTCCCTCCCTTGTATTCCAGCACATCCCCGTGCCAGAGTATTACAACGTGCTTTTACAGGTGCCGCACAAAACGCCCGGCGCGGTGCGTGCTTACCGCACGCACAAAAATGAATCCTATATCTTGAATCCGGACATGGTGGATGCAGGCGGCTTCATGCGGGAATCCCCTGCGATTCCGGATATTAACACGGGGGAATTCGACGCGATTGCGGAGAAAGGCGACGTGATGGCTATGTTCGTCGGGCATGACCATATCAACAGCTTTGTCGGCCACTATCAAAACGTCGATCTCGTATACACACCAGGCAGCGGCTTCAATGTTTACGGCCCCGGCGTGGAACGGGCGGTGCGTGTGATCGAGCTGAATGAAAACCAGCCGCACGCCTATGAGAGCCATACGCTCAGCTATGAAGAGCTGTTCGGCAAAAAGGTTTCAAACCCTGTTAAGGACTTTTTCTACGTCCATTCCCCGACGACGCCAGAGGCAGCTGTCCCGTTGATTCTCAAAACGCTGGGCGTGGTCACCGCTTCAGTAGCCTTCATCGTCCTATTGAAAAAGCTTCTATCATAGATCGTTCCTCCGTGGAGTACCGGAATGAAAAATCAATGCTATCTTGCAGCAGAAAGGAACTATATATGAGCGATTCCAAAACAAACGCAAACGGCCACAGCTTTACTTCAAAGCATGCAGAGCTGTGGAAATTCATCAAGTTTTCCTTTGCAGGCGGCCTGTCTACGATCGTTGAGCTGGTCATCCACTATATTTTGCAGGCCTGGGTGTTTCAGCCGCTCAACGACGGCCCGTTTCAATTTTGGATTTTTCCCTTTGAGGGCAAGGGTTACATGTGGGCTTTTATCGTTTCCACCTCTATCGGCTATGCCATCGCCTTTGTGCTCAACCGCAAAGTGACCTTCCAGGCGGATGCAAACCCGACGCTGAGCATCATTCTCTACATCCTGATGGTTTTGTTTACGATCTGCGCAACCACCTTGATCGGCAACGCGGTCATCACATTTTTCACACAGCGCGGCATGGCCACCTTCGGTGACATCATCGGAAAGCCGTTCGCCGCTCTCCTTGCAACTGTATGGACCTACCCCTGCAATCGCTTCCTGATCCACCGCAAAAAGAAAGCAAACTAAAAAAACATTCCCATATGATATAGGGCTCAAAAATATCTCCTTTCTGTTTGTATCCCAACAGAAAGGAGATATTTATTACGAAGCACAGCGAGTAATAAAGCAAGACCTGCCGCAGCCACATAGAACAAAGAGATACGCGCTGCTCACGGGTGCACATGACTACCGGCTATTTTTTATGAATTCATATGGATCCGCCATACTGCACACGTTATAGCGTCAGCTCTGTATAGACAGCACTGGTCAATTCCCGCAGCTGCTCCGGTTCGACGAGCACCATTTCCCCGCGTGTGCCCGCGCTGACAGAAATTCGTTCCCATTTTTGTGCGGAAGCGTCGAAAAAGGTCGGGAACTTTTTCTTCATGCCCACCGGCGAGCAGCCGCCGCGCAGATAGCCCGTCACAGGCAGCAAATCCTTCATGGGGAGCATCTCCGCCTTTTTATCCCCAACCGCCTTCGCTGCCTTTTTCAAGTCGACTTCCTGATCCACCGGGATGCAGCAAACGAAATAGCCGGTTTTAGCTCCGCGCAGCACCAGGGTTTTAAACACTTGACCCGCCGGTAGCCCCAACACCTCGGCAGCGTGCGTGCCGGAGAGGTCGCTCTCATCCACCGGATACATGCGCGCCTCATAGTCAATGCCCGCCTGCTCCAACAAGCGGATTGCATTCGTCTTTTTCATGATTTCAGTCCAATCCTTTCCACGAGTCAGCCGGTTAAACCTGCCCTAAAATTTCACCGATCCTCCCATGCAGCACCAGATCGGCGCTCCCATCAAGCGGCGTTTGATCCCGGTTAATGAGCACTAATCGGTTTCCGGCATAGTAACGCACCAGTCCCGCAGCGGGATAAACCGCGAGCGAAGTTCCGCCCACGATGAAAAGATCAGCATTGGCAATGGCACGGGCAGCTCCTTCCATCGTCCGCTGATCCAGCCCCTCTTCATAGAGCACAACGTCCGGCTTAATGATCCCGCCGCACACGCAGCGTGGAATGCCGTCGCTTTCCTGAATTGCCTTCACCTCATAAAACTTGCCACAGCGCATGCAGGTGTTGCGCAAAACGCTTCCATGCAGCTCATAAACCTGCTTGCTGCCCGCCGCCTGGTGCAGCCCGTCGATATTCTGGGTGACAACGGCCTTCAGCTTCCCCTCCCGCTCCCACTGGGCAAGCTTGCGGTGCGCCGCGTTGGGTTTCGCGGTCAGGCAAAGCATTTTAGCGCGGTAAAACTGAAAAAATTCCTCCGGCCGTTTCATAAAGAAGGTATGGCTCAAAATCTCCTCCGGTGGGTAATCATATTGCTGGCGGTAGAGCCCATTCGTGCTACGAAAATCCGGAATGCCGCTCTCAGTGGATACGCCCGCGCCGCCAAAAAAGACAATGCTGCCGCTCTCCCGCACCCAGTCCTTGAAAAGCCTCATTTTCTGATCCATCACAATGCCCTCCCCATAGAAAAGGACTGTTGCAAAGTGAAATATTTTGCAACAGTCCCCCTATTCTGCACATATCATGCATAATGCAACGCGCCCTTTGTGAGATATCATGAGCGCTCAAACAGGTTTCCACCTGTGCAGTCAATCGCTACCGTCAGCGGAAACTCTTTGAAATGCAGCTTTTTGACCGATTCACAGCCCAAATCCTCATAGGCGATCACATCGCAGGAATCAATGCACTTTGCCGCCAGCGCGCCAGCGCCGCCAACCGCGCAGAGATATACGGCCCCGTTTTTGCAAATCGCTTCGCACACGGCCTGGCTGCGCTCCCCTTTGCCGATCATGGCGGCAATCCCATGATCCAATAAATCAGGAGTATAAACATCCATCCGGCCGGAGGTCGTCGGCCCACAACTCCCGATCGGCAAATGAGCCGGGGCGGGTGTGGGGCCAGCATAATAGACCACCGCCCCCTCAAGCGCAAAGGGCAATGGTTCTCCCGCCTCAAGCGCCTGCGCAATCCGTTTATGCGCCGCGTCCCTTGCGGTATAAGCCGTGCCGGAAAGCAAAACACGATCGCCCGCGCGCAGGCTGGGCGCCGCCTCTTTCAGCTGTGCACAATCCAGATGATAGACTGCCATGCTGTGACACCTCTATGTATCAATCTTTCTTATTCTTCCGAAAACATACTTTCATTGGAAATCACATCGATAAACCGGCTGTAATCTATCCCGCTATCCGGCTCACGCGGACTCTGCTGTGGGGGAACAGGCTTGTCCTCCCTGTGAGGCTCCGGCGCACTTTCCTGCGGCACGGCTTCCGCCTGCTGCTGCATTTCTTCCAGCTCTGGCTCCACGGCCCCTTCCGGCCGCACAGGGTCGCTCACCGGCAGATCACTGGCATGCGCGTCTTCCGGTGGCGGCGCTTCTGCTCGCAATGCCTGCTCCGCTTCCGCTACATTGCGGCGAATGTTCGCTTGCAGCTGCTCGCCCGCCTCCTGTAGGGAAGAGGAAAGCGCCTGAATCTTGGCCGACACCTCGTTGAACAGGCTTTGATACCTTCCCTGTGCGGATTCGGCATCCACTGAGAGAATATTGATATGGTTCGTGGCTTGGTCGATCGCCAGGGAGGCCTGCTGCGTGATGCGCTCTGCCTCCTGTTTCGCTTGGGAGATGATCCGATTGGAATACATATGCGCGCTGACCATCAGTGAACCGATCTGCGTTTCCACTGCTTGCAGCTTAGATTTATCCGCATCATAGCTGGAAAGGCGGGCATCCAAGCGCCGCACTTGCTCTTGTGCCTGCTGCAACCGCGCCTGATGAGCCTGGCCGTCCGCCGCCAGGCGGGAGGCCTCCTCCGTTTTTTGCTTGAGCTGCGCCTCCAGCACCTGAACGCGCCGCTGTGCATCCTGAAGCTGCCGGGTCGCCTGATCAAGCTTCATATTCGTCTCCAGCGCTGACTGCTTCATCATTTCAATATAGCGCAGAACATCCTCTTTATTAAAACCGCCCCATGCGGCATTGCGGAATTGGGCTTCCTCTCCCATGGCGTGTGCCTCCCGTTACCATTCTTCTCTTTTTATTATAACAGTAGATAGGAGGAAAAACAACTGCCGTTTCTCTGTTTTTTAAACTTTTTCTCCCACCATATCCATAAATTGATTCTCATCAATCACCGGAATGCCCAGATCATTTGCCTTTTTCAGCTTGCTACCCGCCTCCTCGCCCGCAAGGACAAAAGAGGTTTTCTTCGATACGGAGGAAGATACCTTTCCCCCGCTTTTTTCAATCATCTCAGAGGCTTGCGCACGGGTCAGGCTGGGCAATGTGCCGGTCAAAACAAAGGTTTTTCCGGCCAGCGTATCGCTCTGCGGCTTTTCGAGCGATTCCATATGAACTCCATAGCCGCGCAGCTCTGCGAGCAGAGCCTTTGTTTGCGGCAGGGCAAAGAAGCTCTCCGCACTTTCGGCCATAATTGCGCCAAATCCATCGATTGCCTCCATCTCTTCCGCCGAGGCCGTTGAAAGCGTTTCCATATCACCAAACCGCAAAGCCAAAAGCTTTGCCGCCTTCTGGCCGATGTGGCGAATGCCTAAGGCAAAAATCAGGCGGGAAAGATCGTTTTGTTTGGAGCGCTCGATCGCCACAATCAGGTTTTCGGCTGATTTTTTGCCCATACGCTCCAATGGCTCCAGCTCCTGAGCGCGCAGACGGTAAAGATCAGCAGGCGTGCGGACAAGGCCCTGCTCCACAAGCAGCTCAAGCACCGCAGGGCCAAGGCCCTCAATATCCATTGCATCACGAGAACAGAAATGGATTAGAATCCGCATCAACTGCGCGGGGCATTCCGCATTGTTGCAGCGCAGGGCGGATTCCCCTTCCTCCCGGTGCACAGGCGCGCCGCAGGAGGGGCATACCTTCGGCATTTCATAAGGCGCGGCATCCGGCCGGTGAGACACCACAGAGAGCACCTCTGGAATGATATCGCCCGCCTTGCGCACGATCACCGTATCGCCCAATCGGATATCCTTTTCGCGGATCATATCCTCATTGTGGAGTGTTGCGCGGCTGACCGTTGACCCAGCCAGCAGCACCGGCTCAAGCACTGCTGTGGGCGTGAGCACCCCGGTGCGGCCAACGTTAATTTCAATATCGATCAGCTTTGTCTGTTTCTCCTCGGGAGGGTATTTATAGGCCAACGCCCATTTGGGGAATTTAGAGGTACTGCCAAGAGAGATGCGCTCGGCAAAACGATCCACCTTGACGACAGCGCCGTCGATATCAAACGGCAGTGTGCCACGAATTTCACCAATACGCCGGATTTCACCGAGCACGGCCTCAATATCGTCATATCGGCTATAGAACGGGACTGTCTCGAAACCGAGCGCCTTTAAATAATCGAGCGATTCCCGGTGACCGGAGAGCGTTTTTCCCTCAATCTGTTGAATGTTGAACACAAAAATAGAGAGGCCGCGGGAGCCTGTCACACGCGGATCCTTCTGCCTCAGGGAGCCCGCCGCCGCATTGCGGGGATTTTTAAAGGGCTTCTCTTCATTGAGTTCCTGTTGCTCCGTCAGCTTCAAAAAGGATTCCCGCGGCATATACACCTCGCCGCGCACCTCTAAATATGGCAGTATCTCTTTGAGGCGCAACGGAATCGCGCGGATCGTGCGCAGGTTGACCGTGATATCCTCGCCAACCTGTCCATCGCCCCGCGTGGAGCCGCGCACAAACAGGCCGTTTTCATATTCCAACGAAACAGATAACCCATCAATTTTTGGCTCCACCACATATTGAGGATGCTCCACCAATTCCCGCACACGGCGATCAAAATCTCGCACCTCGTCCTCACTGAAGCCATCCTGCAAGCTCTCCATCACCACGGTGTGCGTCACAGGCGTAAACTGGCTATCTGCCCGACCGCCAACGCGCCGGGTCGGCGAATCCGGCGTGATGAGCTCCGGGTGCTCCTGCTCCAGCTCCTCCAGCTCACGCAGCATCTGATCGTATTCATAATCCTCAATCTCGGGGGCATCCTCTTCATAATAGCGTTTGCTATGATAATTGAGCAGACTGCGCAGCTCTTGCACCCGCTTCTGCACCGTTTCAAATCCGGCCATATAAACACCTTCCTGCCAATTGTCATGAGCGCTCCCGTAACGTAACATGCACGGTGTCGCCCGGCGCCTTACCGAGCTTCGCCCGAATCTCCTTGCGCATACCGAGGATATGGCCCGGCGTGTCCATGCGAACTAGGCTGCCGTCGTATGCCACGCCGTCGAAGGTGGCATGCACCTTCACACGGCCTTTACCGAATTCCGCTTTTACATCAAAGGGAATTTGCACATACGCGCCGTCAATATCCGTCACTTTTTGAATGACTGCATCAAATGCATATTCCTTTTCGTTCATGCCTATCCATCCTTTTGGCCAATTCCTTTTCTATTCTTATCTAGTTCAAAAGGAAAAGCGTTCAAACTTTTTTCTATTATGTGTGCGAAAAGGCAGGAATGTGCACCGGCTCCGTTTAAAAAATATTTTCCTGCAAACCTGTAAATTTGCGAAGCAGGGATCAAAAGTATTTTATCTAGTCCCCCGCCTCTGGTTGAGGAACGGCGGCTTGATGAAAAATAGCGTCCTTCCGGCGAAAGATCAGGAAAAAGAGTGCCGCTGCAACCGCACCTGCCGCCTCCGCAATGGGGAAGGCCACCCAGATGCCGTTTAGCCCCATTGTCCGCGAGAGCAGAAAGGCCAGCGGCACAACGACGATCAATTGCCGCATTAAAAACACAGTCAAGCTGTAGGCGCCTTTGCCGACTGCCTGAAAGAGGTTGGAAAGGATCAGCCCAATTGCAGCGAAAACATAGCTGCAACTGATGATGCGCAGCGCAGGCACGCCAATGCCGAGCATGTCCGGCGAAGCGTCGAAGAGCAGGAGCAGTTTATCCGGCATCAGGGCAAAGAGCAGGTTCCCTGCCGCCATAATCCCCACCGCCACCAGCACGGCGCAGCGCAGGGTTGCAAGCAGGCGCTTTTGGTTCTGTGCGCCATAATTGTAGCCCATGATAGGCAAAGCGCCTTGCGTCAGGCCGCTGACCGGCATAAACACAAAGGTCTGCAATTTGAAATACACGCCAAACACAGACACCGCCAACTCTGAAAAACGGATCAAGATCGAGTTGAGCAGCGTTACCAGCACAGAGCCAAGCGCATTCATCAGCATAGTAGGCACGCCCACTGCATAAATCTGGGCGACGGCATGTAGATCTGGTTTGAATTTTTTTAGATCCATACGCACATCCTGATCCCGCAAGAAAAACACCAACAGCGAAAGCGTCATCGAAAGCACCTGCCCCAACACCGTGGCGACGGCTGCTCCGCGCACGCCCATCCGCGGCGCGCCAAACAAACCAAAGATCAGGATCGGGTCTAAAATGATATTGGCAATCGCGCCGATTGCCTGAAGCAACATGGGGGCCAGCATCCGCCCCGTCGCCTGAAGCAGCTTTTCCACCATGATGTGAAACAACTGTGCGAAAGCACCAAGCACAACGATATAGCTATAATCGCACGCGAGGCTGAAGATCTCGGCAGAATCCGTAAACAACCGAAAAAACGGCCTGATGGCAACCAGGCCGAATATTACAAAGAAAACCGCATGGGCAAAGGATAGCAAAAAGCCGTGGGTCACCGCTGCGTTTGCCGCATCCTGATCCTGCGCGCCAAGCTTGCGCGAAATATAAGAATTCACGCCCACCCCCGTGCCAACCGCCACTGCCAACACAAGGTTTTGCAGCGGAAAGGCTAGGGATACGGCCGTCAGGGCATCTTGGCTGAACCGTGCTACAAACATGCTATCCACAATATTGTACATCGACTGCACCAGCATGGAAAGCATCGGTGGAAAGGCCATAGACATCAGCAGGGGAAATACAGGCTTCGCAGCCATTTTATTGCGCTGTTCGATCTGCTCCAAAGGGAATAAACTTCCTTTCTCGTCATCAGATGGGAGGCAAAACCTCAAAGACATCCAAAGGGGCGGATCTGCCCCGCCCCTTTGGATTCTCATCTGATTGTTCTCAAATGCAGCCCTATCCGAGCTGCTGCTGGAACAGCCAGAAGAGAACCGCTTCTGTTGGGCTATTTTAGCATATCTACACCTGTTTTGCAAGATTCCGCTGGCTCTTCCCTGATCAAATAAGGGGTATCGGGCCTTCATAGCCCAATGTGGCGTGAGGCCTTCTCAGCGGTGTACAGGCCGCTGACGAACAAGCATAAAAGATAGAAAACGGGTATGCGGCTGCACACCCGTTTTTTGTTAAAAAATCTGCTCATGCCACACGCTTCGCCCATCAGCCTGTCCGGCCGATCGAGCTGCGTCCGCTGCCGGAGCCTTACCGGTTGGACCCATTGCCGCGCCGGGAAAATCCGCCGCCATGCTTGCTCTCGGACGAGCGCTTGAGATCGGTGATCTTTTCATCGCTCACCTGCTTAAAACGCGCCATCATATCCTCAAAAGAGAGGTTTTCCGTCTGCACAGGCTTAGAGCCCTGCCACACCGGCGGGG